>Ga0247840_10000169_pt1 | contig 130154 bp, 107 predicted proteins | sample LaCruzMarch2015__FD_192404 | JGI IMG/M metagenome (GOLD analysis project Ga0247840, IMG submission 192404) | Freshwater microbial communities from meromictic Lake La Cruz, Castile-La Mancha, Spain - LaCruzMarch2015_17m | ecosystem: Environmental > Aquatic > Freshwater > Lake | place: Spain... | reverse complement strand
CTCCACGCGGGCGAGCCGAGTGGTGGCCTTTTGGGCGAGACGCGTGGTGACCTCTTCGTTTCTTAGTCTCGCCTTGAGGCGGTGTTCGTTTCGACGGGGCTTGCCGCCTGCGAGAACAAGGTAGGTGCCAGGCACCTACCGAAGGGCCCTCTTGGTGGATGCGACTGCTCTGTCAGTACATTGCATTCCGAGCCAATGGTGAAGAGCTTGTATATGTACTCTTTTCGTCGATTGGGGACTTGTTTCTCCAATTCGGGCTTGGATTTCAATGAATTTAGAAATCGCCTTGAACGAAAGCACCCGATAGGTAAGTATAAGTTCGCAGCCATGATCGATTAGATGTCGTATAAGATCTCGACGTTTCACAATTGAATAGCGACTTCTTCGTATGATTCACCAGCGGCGGCATTTCGTGCATCCTCTCGGTTCATCTCAATCGCCTCGCCAAGAGCTACACGCAAATTCGAAAGCAATTCGTCTCGAGTTGAGCCCTGTGAATTGACGCCTGGAACTTCTTCAATCCAGCCTATCCACCATGGCCCATCTTGTCGAATTACAGCAGTATATCCGGTCGGCAGCATTTTCGAACTCCACAAAAAATTTGAAACAGTCTCCTTCATTGTATCCACTATTGCTTGCTGGCGTTCAAGACGGATCATCCCATTGCGAAATCTTTGGGAAACAGTTTAGGATGGGGACACAGGGACTCAGCATGTTTTCGGGTCGGTAGTTGCAAATCAGTTTTGGATTTCCTAGGTTCAGTTATTTGTTTAGTTTCTGAAACGCAGCTAGACATTGAACTCACGATCAAAAAACCAATCAAAACACAGTGTAAACCCCTCACCCCCAGCCCCTCTCCCCGAGTACAGGGCGAGGGGAGCAAGATCAAAAGATGTGGGTAAAGATGAGGCCGCAAGAGCCACGCCAGCCCCATGAGCCTTGCCAGTAAGTCGTTCCCGCGCAGGCGGGAATCCAGTGGAGTGCGTGTGATGACTGGGTTCCCGCCTGCGCGGGAATGACATGGAGCTGGGTTACCGCCTGCGCGGGAATGACATGGAGCTGGGTTACCGCCTGCGCGGGAATGACGTGGAGATGGGTCCCCGCCTGCGCGGGAATGACGTACAAGTGGGAAGCTTACTCAAGGCGAATCGCGGCGTTGGCTATAAGTCCAACGCGTCGAGCTGATCGATCAGCGAGTCAAATTCGTCTCGCTTACGGTCCGGAGCACTTGCTTTTGCATCCAATGTAGCTTTTGCATCCAATGTAGCCGTCGACTTGGAAACGGATGGATCGGGCATTTCGACGGCTGCACGGCCAGCCAAAATCAACTGCTCGTTTCTTTCACGTGCTGCAGCAGCGACGGGATCTTCATCTCTCTCCGGAGCCCCGAAGAGCTTCGATAGGTCGATCTTGAATCCGCCTGCGTCTACCGGTGCGCCCGCAATCGCGGGTGTCTTGTGTTGCGGAAACATGATTGCATTCTCTGGGCAAACGCGAGAACATGCAGGGCAGCCCTTACGGCAATTGTCGGGTTGTTCAACTAAAATCGTCTCGCCGCGATCTACGCCGTAAACTCCGAACAAACAGAAATCGATGCACTCCATGCAGTTGGTGCAGCGACTGTAGTCGATAACGGGATACCAACGTCGCGCTGGATGTTCGTCCATCCGCATTGGGACGATCCCCAGCGGCGATTCATGCGAGGCCGGTGCGTTCGAAATGATTTCCAAACGGCCGGAACCATCCATCGACAGGGCCGTCGAGTTCGTCGGATTCAGGAATCGCTCAAGAGACAAAACATCTTTTTTCGGTGCATCGAGTTGTTCGACAGTGAGTATACGCCGGAACTCGACTTCAAACGCGTCGCCCAAGCCACTCGCTCGCATGTCGATCGAATAGATGTTCCTCGATGGTCTAGCCGAAATACTCGTAACGCGGTCGGCCGCTTTCTCGTCTTCCTTTTCTTGGTCGTCGTCATCCTCATCGTCGTTAAGGAGATCTGGGTTTAGCAGCAACACTTCGGCAAGCTGACCGCGGATTTCGTTGCGATCGAGGACCCAAAATGCAGCGCGATCGAATAGCCAACTCAAGATAACGATCGGGCCAGACCAGTTGCGCATTTTGTCGACGCTTTGGCTATCTGCCGCGAGGTCGTACAAGTTTGGAACGACCATGCTTGTTGTGTTGGGCAGAGCGGCTGCAATGGTTGCAATGGTCTCTTCCAGTTCGCGTTTTTCAGGGTTTCGGCTTTGACCCTGCGACACAACGACTAGCAGTCCGTTCGAAGGGGCGTTTCCATTGTTTGAACTAACCATGATTGCTATTCCTCATTCGACTCAATTGTATTGGCTTGTCCCTTGATGGTTCGCTGTGCGACATCCCACGCTAGGGCCAAGTGTTCGATATACCGTTCAGGGCTCAGCATTTCGCTCGAATCCCCAGTCATTTCCATCAGCCAGCCTTCACCGTATTTATCCACATTGATCCCCGAGGGATCCTCTAGCAACTGTTCATTGATTCGGACCAATTGTCCCGTCATGGGAGCATAGAGTCCACTCTCTGCTTTCTTGCTCTCGATATTGCCAAATTCTTGTCGGTTTTTCAAGCTAGTCGGGGCTTCGACGGCAAATTCGAGAAAATAGACGTCTTGCAACAACCTGACTGCATAGGCAGAAAAACCGAACCGGATCACATCGTTACCGATGGGCATCGCCCACATGTGATTCTTGGCATAGAGTCGGTCACAAGGGAATTCGGCTGCAAATTCACCCATCATGAACGTGAGCTGCTCGCTCATGTATATCGGACTCCGCGAAACTGTTCCTCAAAAAAGGCTGGCAATAATCCATCGACTCTCAACAAACCATCCATGGTCAATTCGATTCGAGTGCATTTCCCTGCCCCATCCTCTTGGAGCGATACGTAGCCTTGGTTGACGTACGCATCCCATACGGATTGCCAATGTTCAACAATATCCGTTTGGAACTTGGTTTCAAAGTACGCCACGTCCAAATAGCCACGCTTGAGCTGCAAGATCATTTCGCGAATGAGCGACTGTTCCGTTGTAGGAACGAATGCCCTACCTATGGGCAGTCTATTCTCGTCGAGAATGGCACCGAGGTATTGATTCCATTCGGGAACATTCTGATAGTGCACTCCCGAAACGTGGCCGAAGCTTGCGATACCTGTTGCCAAGAGATCGGAACCTCGCCACAAGTTGTCTCGATAGGAAAAACTGACTTTGCTTGGATCTTTGATGACTGTGTATGCGCTGCTGACCGAATAGCCGGCATTTTGAAATTCTTCGAATGCAAAGCGAACCCAATCTCGTTTGGTCTGCCAGTCTGCAACCGGAGCGGCTTGGTGTGTTTGCAAGAGGTCTTTTGAGTAGACCGTGTTGAATGGCAACTCCATCTGATAAATGGTGACGCTCTCTGGGGAAAGCTCGAGCGTGCGGCGGACGTTCTCTCGCCAATTTTCCCAAGTCTCGCCGACCATGCCTGAAATCAAGTCGATGTTCACATTCGGAAATCCGGCAGCGACAATCCATTCCCAAGCTTTGTGGATTTCTTTCGATAGGTGAGCGCGACCGTTTTCCTCCAAAATTGCGTCTGAAAAGTTCTCGACACCCAGACTCAGTCTCGTCACTCCAAGCTCGCGAAGCGCATGTACTTTCGTTTCGCTCAAAGTGCCTGGCTCGCATTCAAACGTAACTTCTTCGGCGTGATCCCATGATATACTTTTATGGAGTCGATCGAAAAGCGACTGCAATTGTTTGACGGAAAGGAAGCTGGGGGTACCGCCACCGAAATAAACAAATCGAAAGGGTCGTCCTCCCATGACGGGTTGCTTGGAAACCAGCTCGATTTCGCGAGTCAAGGCAGACACGTAGCGTTCGATCTCTTCGGCCTTCATCTGAGTGAACACCTTGAAATAGCAAAACTTGCATCGCTTTCGGCAGAACGGTATGTGCAGATACAACCCCATGGGCGTGTCAACGGAGCCAGAGGGTAACTGTTGCTTGAGAGGTGGCTTGGCCAGCGCATCGACAAGGGCCAGCAGCGAGTCCCCCGTCCACTGTGAAAATGGCGGGTAGTTGGAAATAAAATAGCTTCCGACTTCGGTTTTTGTGGCTTCTGTCGACATGAGTTGCGTTGGGTGGTAGCTTTTGTTTGGCGATCAATCACGCGTGCCGCCAAAACCTCGCACATAGTGTAACCTCGAATCGGAAATCGTGCAGAACGAATAGCGAAATCATTCATGCAAACACGTTGGGATGTTATCATTGTCGGTGGGGGTGCAGCCGGTCTTTGGGCGGCTGGCACTGCTGCAGCCCGTGGCAAACAGGTGCTCGTCCTGGAGAAAAACAACAAGGCTGGCGTCAAGATTTTGATGTCCGGCGGTACACGCTGCAACATCACGCATCATTGCGATAGCCGCAAGATCGCGGAAGCGTTCGGGAAAAATGGCCGTGTTTTGCTTTCGGTTTTGAGCCGCTTGTCTCCCCAAGATGTTGTGCGACAAATCGAGCAGGAAGGGGTTGCGACCAAGGTCGAAGAAACCGGTAAAGTATTTCCCGCCAGCGATCGGGCTATCGATGTTCGGGATGCCATTGTTCGTCGTTTGGCGCGCGAAGGAGCGAGTCTTGTCACCGGTGCCGCCGTTCAGTCGGTTCGTCCCGCTGCGATCGCCGGAGCTGGCTTTGAAGTTGTTGTACAGGTTCAAGCCCAATCCGCAATGAACTTAACGTGCGACTCCGTTTTGCTTACCACTGGCGGATTAAGCTATAGCGGTTGCGGAACCAACGGCGATGGCTATCCCTGGGCGCAAGGCATGGGGCATACGATCACTTCGTTACGTCCAGCCCTCACACCATTGCTCTCGCATGAAGCCTGGGTGCATGAATTGAGTGGCATTACGCTCGACGATGCGGAAGTCACAGCCCGAGTCATCGGTGCAGACGCCAAGCTGGCCAAGTTGGAGCGAGCGACGTCGAGGGGCGGACTCCTGTGGACGCACTTTGGTTGCAGCGGTCCCACAGCCATGAACGTGTCTCGTTGCTTCTCTGATTTGCAATCGCACTCGCCAGCCAGCATGGTCGTCGACTTGCTACCAGACCTGTCGCGCGAAGCCTGCGAGCAGTGGCTTATCGATGCAGCCAAGGAGTCGAATCGAACCATCACCAATGTTCTAAGCCAACGCATTCCGAAGCGCCTTGCCAGCGCGCTCGTAGCGATTGCCGGTTCGACCAACGATGTCCATACGTCCGAGCTTTCGAAAAAAATTCGCAATAGCCTAGTCGAGCGATTGAAAGCGTTATCGGTTCCGATTCATGGAACACGAGGCTATCCGAAAGCCGAAGTGACTGCGGGGGGCGTGGCATTGGGCGAGGTGAATTTCCAGGACATGCAGAGCCGCAAGACACCAGGATTGTTCTTTGCAGGCGAGATCCTAGATTTGGATGGTCCTATCGGTGGATTCAATTTCCAAGCAGCCTGGAGCACAGGACATACCGCCGGACTGCACGTGTAATACAGCCAATTACCAAAATCGTTTGGGTCGACAGGAGAAAACTCAAATTCAAGTCTTGGTCCGTTTCGAGCAAATGAGCTAGACTAGAGGTTCAAAACGAGGTTTCAATCGTGAATGCAGATTTCCGTTCCCCCTGAATGAACGCAACCGGAGACATCAAATGCCCTCTTCCAGACCCCAAGCGAATAATGACAGGAAGTGGATCATTGGAGGCGTGATCATTGTTTTGATTGTGCTATTCGCAAGACAATCGCTAATACCCGTAAAAGGGGACAAACGTGGAATCGAGCCGCCAGCGGATGCCTTCTTCGAAACCAATATCGCCAACGAGCCCGGACCGCTGTTGGTTAAATTCGGTGCCGAGTGGTGCGGTCCATGTAAATCGCTGGATGCAGCATTGGCAGCTTATTCCAAGTCCGCGGACTCGCTCAAGGTCGTATTCGTCGACACGGACCATCAGCCCGGACTCGCCGCACACTACGGCGTGGGGGGTATTCCTCATTCGTTCTTGTTCAAGAATGGCAAAGTGATCGATGATCGCATCGGATCCATGTCCATCGGTCAAATCAAGCAATGGGTTGCAAGCCAAAAAGATCTTTAGTGGCTGGGTTCGTCCTTGGAAAAGTTCCGTTTTGGAACCATACTTGCTTTCTCGCAAAATGGTATCGTTACCCTACACCTGCGTCTCGTTCACCGAACTGAGGAACTGCTTTGCAACCAACGCGCGTTCGTTATGGGATGATCTTGCTGGCCATGCTCGTGGCCGTACTTCTGTACCTAGATCGTGTTTGCATGAGTATCGCTTCGAAATCAGTTGCGGCTGATTTGGGGATTAGCAGTACCGAACTCAATTGGCTACTCGGGGCGTTTTTTTGGACTTACGCTTTGGGTCAATTGCCAGCAGGATGGCTTGGGGATCGATATGGCGCAAGATGGATGCTCGGTGCCTATGTCATTCTTTGGTCGCTATGTACCGGGCTGATGGGGCTAGCAACGAGCGCAACGATGCTATTGGTGTTGCGGCTCGGTTGCGGTTTGTTTGAGGCAGGCGCTTATCCTGTCGCTGCTAGTATTGTTCGACGTTGGGTGCCGATGGAACGAAGAGGGTTTGCCAGTTCGGTGATTGCCGTCGGAGGCCGAATGGGAGGGGCTTTGGCTCCAATCCTGACGATCCAGTTGATGTTTTGGTGGACATTCGGTGATCAGTGGTTGTCGATTCCCAAAGATTCAGTGGCTGCCGTAACGAGTTGGCGACCTGTCATGATGCTCTATGGAATTCTAGGCGTATTGATTGCAATCCTCTTCATGTGGATGTTTCGAGATTGGCCCGATAAACATCCACTGGTGAACGCAGCCGAGGTTGATCTCATTCGGAGAGGTGATCCGCCCCAGTCCAATTCTGAAATGTCGAGAGCGGCACCACCGATCGTTGAAATGATCCAATCGTGGCCCCTTTGGTTGAACTGCTTTGTGCAATTCGCGTCCAACATGGGTTGGGCATTCTTAGTGACGAAAATGCCAAAGTACCTTGAGGATGTGCATCAGTCGAGTCAGCAAGACCAAGGCTGGCTGCAAAGCCTGCCGTTGCTGGCTGGAATCGCTGGGTTGCTGCTGGGTGGATTGTTTACCGATCGATTGACGCGAAGGTTAGGTTTGCGTTGGGGCAGATCGATTGCAATGAGCGTTTCGAGACTGATTGTTGCCTTTGCCTTTTTGGGGTGCCTTACAGTCGACAGCCCGCTTGAAGCAACTCTCTTTTTGGCTTTGGTTGGATTAGCAACGGACCTGGGGACCCCGGCTTGCTGGGCGTACGGTCAAGACATCGGTGGCAGCCATGTCGGCTCGGTGGTTGGCTGGTCCAATATGTGGGGGAATTTCGGCGCTGCCTTGTCGCCAGTGATTTTAGGGGGGATCGTGGCTCAATTCACAAGTGTTTCCGCAGGTTGGCACGTCGCGTTTGCGTCGTGTGCTGCATTAAACATTTTGGCCGCAGTCGCCGCTCTGGGAATCAATGCCTCGCGACCGCTTCGTCGCGGATAGGAAAGATGAGCCCGAACGCGTTTGCCAAGAACGCTCTTGCCGAGAGCGACTTTGCACTGTCGAAAACTCTATCCAAAAACGAGCAAGTATCCAACGAAAAAAATGGCCGCATCTACGATCGCATGGCTAATCCATCCAGGAACGAGGCTGCTGCTCCGCTGAAACAACACAGCCCAGATAAGTCCCCCGGTTGCGACCGCCAGCGACATTAAATAAGTCGCGATAGAGGAATAGCCAAAGAACTTCGCCAGTATGATTACGTGATGTGACATAAAGGCTAGACTCGATATCAGCATTGCCGTTCCCGTTCGGCAGTACGGTTTCAATCCTCCGAAGACCAGACCTCGCCAATAGTATTCTTCGAATCCTGAATGCAAAACGGCATAGAAGACTGCGATCGCGATCAGCAAAAGCGGCGAGTCAGCTCCAAAGCTCCGCATCTTTTCTATTGCCACAAGCTTGGCTGAATCCATCATCCCCATAGGTTTCAGTATCACAAGATAGCCTGCGATTATCGCTACGCCGATGACCATTCCTGACGCTGCCCCGATGGCAACCCAGAACAATCGCGATGCCGCAAATGGTGTTTCCGGCATGCCAGCCGAAGCAGATGGTTGTTGTCGCCATTGAACCAATGCGACAATTAAAATGCCAAACTGAGCCATTTTTCCAATTCCGTAGGCTCCCTTTTGCGCAATAAGAGCCGAGTTGGCGAGCAGATCAAAATAGAGGTAAGCACTCACGGTTGGAATGAACATCGCCAAGAGGAGGATGATCCATGGGGTGCGCGATGTTTGCGTAGCACTACTCATGATCTCTCCCAAATGAGGAATGGCTCACGGACGGTTGGCTCGACTTCCAAGGGAAGCTCGAGCTATTATTATACTGCTTGAAAGCTCGCTCAGGGCTCATCAAACCATAGGCTGCCGCCCATAAGGCGATCGGCAGACCAAAAACTAACGTAGCACAGGCTGCCAGCCTGTAATAGTCTAAAAAGCACAGGCTAGCAGCCTGTGCTACGGGACTATCTCATGCAGCCGCTCGCCTTACTTGGACGCTCGGCTCGAGCTCTCTGCGATCGTTCCATCCTACTTCGCCAGTGACTCTATTTCGCCAGTGACTCGATGTAGTCAAGCAACGATGCCAACTCAAGCGTTGTGAACTCATTGAGCACTCCAGACGGCATGACGGACGTCGGCGATGTCTTGCGTTCGTCGATTTCTTCCTTCAAAATCGTGGTTTCCTTTCCCTGTTGATCGCGAATCGTGACACGGTCTGTCAACTCGTTCGTCACGAAACCCGTCAACACGGTATCCTCTTTCGTTCGAATCAGATTGGTGACGAAACCCTGCGCTATCGTCTTACTAGGCTCGAGAATTGCAATGGCCAGTTCGGGTCGCTTGTACGTCTTAGCGATACTTCCAAGGTAGGGGCCCTTTTGAACTTCGTCCTGCCTGACTGTGTGGCATGCTCCGCAATTTGCTCGCGTAAAGACCTGTTTGCCAAGCTCGATATCGCCTTGCATGCCGACAACCTTGGCCGCCACTTCCTCCATGGAAAGCGAGTTGATTTTTGGAGAATCGTCACCCTTTTTGGGTTTGATCTTCAATTTTTCGATGGCTGATTTCGCGATTTTTGCGATGGCTTCGTCTGGGTCTCGCACGGACTGCAAGATCCTGTCATCCAAGTGGTGATTGCGAATCTCGACAGCGACCTGCATCAATCGACTTCGTCGACTGGGCTCCCTCCAGGCATCTTCGATGGATTTCATGGCGTGTTCACGAGCTTCGGGGCTGCCATTGGTTCGGGATGCAATCGCCAAAAGCGCACCATCCGCCCAGTAGCCATCTTTTCCTTCGGCGGATTGTGCGGCTGTTTCAAAAAGCGAGACTTGCGATTCGATGGACAGTGAGTTGACCAACGCATCACGCGCTTTCTTTTGAACATCGGACGAATCGCTAAGCCCAGACAGAGCTGAAATCGCCTTGAGCATGGCAGCGGCCGATTCCTTCGCATCCGATTTCGAGAGGACGACAACGGCATCGGCCAACATGGCTGCAGACGCATCCTTTTTGTTGACTGCACGCAAGAGCAATTCCTGACCACCCTCTGGTATGTCCTTTAAAAGCGTCATTTGGGCGATCGCTGGACCTAGAAGTTGTTCGTTGGACTTGGCAAGTTGAAGCATACGATCCAGCGAGTCCGTCGATGGGATTCGATTGCGTTGCATCAACTCGATGAGCGTTCCCGCTTCTTCGGGCGAGGCACTTTCGAAGGATTTTTGCAAAACGGAAGCAATCCTCTTGGTCTCGCTCCAGGGCTCTGGTTGGTAGTATGGCCCCCGCGTGTCGGGACGTGTTCCCCACGAGTCGCCTTTCCACGGACCCTCCAGGAAATGGAGACGGCAGAGGGACGCCAAAATCTCGCGACGCAACTCCGGCTGTTGTGCATTGGACAGTCTAGCTATCAAGCCATCGACGACTTGCCCGCTATGCATCATGCCCAGTGCCCGCAAAATCGGCTTGGCTCGGAATGGCTCAGCATCGAGTGATTGAAAGCAGGCTGCATAAGCACTTCGCGCGGCCAAACATCGGATTGCGGTGTGCACCACGACCGGATCGCTATGAGCGAGGGCTTGGATCCGTTCTGCGTCCGATGCTGTCGTTTGCAGTTTGTCGAGTAAATTGCGATCGTCGCTCCGAGCTGCTATGCCCGCTTCAAGCAATCGATGATATGCGTTATTGCCTCGTCGCATCAGTTCTCGCTCCGCCTCCATGCGTCGACGGTAACTCGGGGTCTTCATCAGTTCCATCAGCTCCGCATCGCTCGACTTCGCAAAGTTCGGCATTGGCGATGGCTGAAATCCTTTGGGCTTAACGCAAACGATGTAACCGACATCTGGACCCGCCCAGTCAAACGTGGCACCACGCCAACTTGCGCCGTAGACACGACTATTGCCATCGACATCCGCATCGGTAGGTCGGGTCATTTTGATAAACGATTCCGGCTTACTGGTTTCTTCGAAGGTCGCGCCTTTGGCCGCAACGGAATGTCGAAACAGGGAGCCAGTTCCCCAGTCCGCTGTGAAGGGTGCATTACCCCATTTGCCGAACCCGGGCTCATCGATGTAGACCGCCCCGCAACCGGAACCTCCGCCATAATCGGCAAGGGGTTGCACGCATTCGTCGGCGAAGTTTTTGTAGAGTCGTGGGTAGCCGTGATCATCCATACCTGTAAAGTGATGCAAGCGCACATCCCATCCCCCACCATCATTGGTGTTGTCTCGCGCGAACAAGTCCATCTGAGGACTGATGGCCACCTCAAGAATGTTGCGAGTCCCGGTCGAGTAGATTTCTAATCCTGTACCATCGGGTCTCACTCGAATAACACCGCCACCGCGATGTGTCAGCTTTTTTCCATCCGTCCCTTCGGCGTCGATGAATCCAAAATCTCCGCCGGCGATGTACAGCCAACCGTCGACCCCCAAGCTGACACCGTTGGTCGTATGGTCCGCAGGTCGCTTGTCATAGTCAAATGCAAGGTTTTTCACCAACACTTTCTGTTCGTCCGCTACGCCATCTCCGTCGTGATCGATAAAAGCGCTGAAGTGCGGCGGATGCATTAGGTACAAACGATCGTGATCCCAAACCAATCCGCGAGGCGCATCGATTTCACAAAACACCTTGGTCTCATCGGCGCGTCCATCGCCATCGAGATCTCTCAACCGAATGACGCGACCTCGTTCTGGTGATCGGCCAAGTGAACCGTTGCCATCGGAGCTGACGTACAGCGTGCCATCGACAGTCGAGGCCACGAAGACGGGATAGTTCACGGCGGGGGGCGCAGCGAAGACAGTTACCTCAAAACCATCGGGAACTTTGACGTCCTTCAAGATTTCGGCCTCTGCGGTGACCGATAGTTTCTCGATTCGCGGCACGGTATTGCCCGCTTTGGACAACGTATCACCTTGCAATGGAACGAAGGCTCCCTTGTCGCTCTTCGTATCGGCAGGCCAAAGCGTTCCAAGGTCTTCACCCTTGAGTTTGACTTCCCAAATGCTGCACCAGCCAGCGGTGCTGCCTAAGCCTGTGATCCGCACGAATTTGGACGGCGGATGTTCATTCAATCCTTCGGCAGCCTGTTTGTTGTTGGAGTTGGTGGTCCGATCCAGCAGCTTAATCCATTTGCTGCCATCGTTTGATCCTTCGACGACGTAGCGATAACTGGCCGTCGCTGACTCCCAAACGATTTCGATTTCACGGAATAGATGTGGTTGTTCGAATTCCAATTGCAACCACTGCGGATAGTCACTTCCATCGGCGCACCAACGCGTGTCCTTTTTCCCATCGATCGCATGAAAACTGTCGTTTCCAGCTTGTGTGCTTGAAGCGGTCACTTTGACCAAGGTTGCACCTTCGGGTGCTTTTCCCACTGTCAAATCAGTGCGTGCTTTGAATTTGTTTTTATCGATGAAGGTCACTTTATTTTCGCCTTGGTAGGGCTTCAAATATTCCGGAGTCAGTTTGCCACACGCCCAGAGCAATCCGCGTGTTACCAACTCCAGATAGCGAGGATCCTCGACCGTTTCTGTGTTGTGACCGATAGTGGTGCTAAAACTACGTGCTCCTTGCTTTTCGTTGATCCACGCGACGACCGCTTCGTCGATTCGTTGCTTGCCCGCCGCTCCAACCGTTTGTTTCCCAAATGCCAGGGGGAGTGCGTCGAAGAGTTTGACGTTGTTGTAGAGCTCTTCGCGAATGGTGGTCCAGTCGCCAAGCGTTTCGGTAATAGGATGTTTTGATTCGGAGAAGTGGATGGCGATCGGCTCTTGCGGACCATGGCCGCTGGACTGTAAGCCGAGGTGTTTGAACCAAGCATCACTGCCTGTGCGAAAGCTGTGCATCGCACAGTGCAAGTGCACGGCAGGAACCCGTTGGTGGGTCTGCAGGATTCGGTTCAGGATCGCGGGATCTTTGATATCTGCTGCGCACTCGTCGTGAATAATGACGTCGTACTCATCGGCCCAGTTAAGTTTGGAATACAAAGGGAGCACTGGCGTGGTGGTCGAATTGTCCGTCCAATAGACATCGACTTGAACGTTGGCACGCGATTGAATTCCTTTGCATAGTGCTTCCTGTTGGCGAGCATAATCATGGCAACACCCTCCAGCGATGAGCAACGCTCGCAAAGGTTTGGTCGCCGTCTCTTGTCCGAGGACTGGCTGGCCAAAAAGGGTCGTTCCAAAAAGGACAACGAATAGGCGGAGTAACATGAGGGGCTGTTTCATCGAATAGTGGAATGGGGATAGCAGATTAGGGGAGGTGGGTAGACTACTTTGGGAACAAAACCGCTGGCTGTTCTTGTACGCTGTTGGACCAGAGTTGTATGTTGTCTATCTTGCCAGTATCGTCAAACGAACCGAAGCCAACATAGCCTGGCCCGAGAACTTCGTGTTTACCTTGCAGAACTGGGGTCTTCATATCCTCGAAGAAGACCTTGATATCGGGTCCGATTTTTTGGAGTCTTACGTGTTTCCACTCCTCGCTCCAGTCGACCCCTTTTTTGGGTACTTCCAGGAACGATTTTCGAGGCGAGTTGTTCACGATGAATATGTTGTGCGCGTTCGGGTCGGGTGAGGTTGCTAGATGCGTGTAGTAGAATTGCATTGCGTTTTGAAAACCGAAATACAAGCACATGTCGCGATGCCCATACTCCTTGCCGGTTTGACGCATGTCGAGTTCCAATATGAGGTCCCCGACCTTCTTGCTCGATAGCATCGCTAGGTTGAACGGGGAACGGTGTTCGGTTTTGTACTTGCTTTGCTGAAACAGTTCGATCCCGCCCCCCTTTTTTCCGTCTTGGGTCCAACGCCACGCCGCGTTGTCGGAGAATTCAAAGTCTCGTATCGAGGACTCGTCATCGAATCCTTGTTTGTAGATCAACTTGAACCCGTCGGGCAAGTCGACGGGTTTGGGTTCATCGGCGACGACAGCCATGGAACAGCATGCGAAAAATACGATCTGGAGCAAAAAGCGTCGAAGCATAGATTTTGACTTTCTTCAAAAAAACGCGTCGTGGACGTTTGGTATTGGAAGGGAAACCCTTTTAAACCACCTGATTTCGGCCAATTATAGTCCAAGGAAGCTCGCGTGCGCCTGTGTGTCCGACGCGGCGTGTTCGTAGATGGTGAAAAAGCGTATACTTGGTAATTGTCGAGGCGACTGGATAATCGCCAAGAGAATTGTTTTGGCCTTCCTTATCACGCGAGAGAGTTTCAGCACATGGGCTTGGGAAAGACATTTGATAGCGTTGTTGGCACTGTCGGCAATACACCCATGATTCGCATCAATCGATTGGTGCAACCAGAGCATGCAACGGTCTTCGCCAAATGCGAGTTCTTTAATCCGCTTCACAGCGTGAAAGACCGGATCGGGATGGCCATGATTGAAGATGCCGAAATGAGCGGCAAGCTCACCAAAGAAACGCATATCATCGAGCCAACTAGCGGAAATACGGGTATTGCCTTGGCTTTCGTCTGCGCCGCCAAAGGATATCGGCTAACGCTCACCATGCCCGAGTCGATGTCGGTCGAGCGCCGGGCTTTGTTGCGAGCGCTCGGTGCCAGTTTAGTCTTGACTCCAGCCGCCGACGGCATGCGAGGCGCGATAGCCAAGGCGTCCGAACTTGTCGTCAACGACGCCAACGGATGGATGCCTCAACAATTTGAAAATCCAGCCAACCCAGCCGTTCACGAGCGAACCACCGGGCCAGAAATCTGGACGGATTCCGCTGGCCAGATCGATGCGATCATTGCGGGTGTGGGAACCGGCGGAACGATTACCGGCGTGGCTCGCTACATCAAAAAGCTCAACCCGAATTTCAAAGCGATTGCAGTCGAACCAAAACAATCACCCGTCATTAGTGGGGGACAACCAGGCAAACACCGAATCCAAGGGATCGGTGCTGGTTTCATCCCCAAGAACCTCGATCAATCGATCCTTGATGAAGTGATCCAAGTAGACGACGAACTTGCCTTTGAATGGGGCCGCAAACTTGCCAAACAAGAGGGGATCATGGGTGGCATCAGCAGCGGTGCCAACATGTGGGCGGCTGCTCAAGTAGCTGCTCGCCCGGAATTCAAGGGCAAGAGGATTGTGACTATCATGTGCAGTCTGGGCGAACGTTACCTTTCAACACCCTTGTTCGGAGACTTGGCTTCCTAGTCCAACTAGTAAGAGTTTTGCGGCTCCCGATACGATGGAATCCTTTTTTTATTGCGAAAATTGCTATGGTTGCTGACCGACTCATTCCGCGACGAAGATTCATTTCGACAAGTGCTGGAATCGCAGCATTAGCGACGTGCCTGCCCTATTTGAGTCGAGTGAGAGGGGGGCTTCGTTCGGCTGCTGCTTCGAGCGATGGACGCGATCCAGCTTGGAATGATGCGACACGCAATGGACTTGAATTTCTCGCTCGCAGCCAGTCGTCGCGAGGGCAGTGGAATACACCTCCCTATCCAGTCGCAATCGCAGCCTTGGCTGGTACGGCAATGCTTTGTAGCGGGTCAACGATTACTCAAGGGCCTTACGCAAAGTACCTCAGCCGGACCGCAGATTTCTTGATAAGTCGCAGTCGCGCCAATGGGCTCATCGGTGATCCGGAAGGGGATCAACGCTACACCTATGGACATGGCTTTTCCATGTTGTTCTTGTCGCAAGTGCTTGGCGAAGAGGGCTTGCAAGATCGGCGTGATGATCTGGTTGAAGTTTTGACCAAGGCCGTCGCCTTTTGCGGCAAAGCGCAGACGCCGGCAGGCGGTTGGGGATACATCAGCGCCAAAGATGGTAATGACTATGACGAAGGATCCACCACGATCACGCAAGTGCAAGGACTTCGAGGCTGCCGCAACGCCGGTATCGCTGTTCCTGCCGAGATTATTGAATCCGCCAAACGCTATATCTACAAATGCCAGAACGAAGATGGTGGAATTAGTTACTCAAGCCAACAGATGGGCAGCTCACGGCCAGCCATCACGGCTGCTAGTTTGGCGGCGCTCTACAATGCGGGCGACTACGAGGGCAAGAAAGTTCCAGAGATGCTTGCTTACTCACGTCGAACTCTTTACCCCATCACGGCTGGTGACGAGTCCTTTGGACACTGGCACTACACCTATCTCTACTACAGCCAAGTTGTATACCGCCAAGGGGACGAAGACTGGCTACCGTTCAGGGATCGACTCTACGGGCGAATCGCTGGCGAGCAAGGTCAAGATGGTTCGTGGGAAGGGGCAATCAATAATGTGTTCACAACGGCTTGCAATCTCATCATGTTGCAATTGGATTTGGGATATTTACCGATCTTTCAACGATGAAATGAGCATACCGCCTTTACGCCGTCTGTTACATCGTCGCCAATGTTTGTTGCCTATTCTTTTGGCGGCTTGGTTGCTTCATTCCTTAACCGCGCGATCGCAAGACTCGAATCAGGTCGAAGTCGACAAAGCACTGCGAAAAGGGGCCAGCTATTTGGTCACGCAGCAACAGAAAAACGGTTCCATTGTGGACCGCGGTCACGAAAACGCTATGACCTCCCTTGCAATTATGGCACTCGCTTCGGTCGGCCACCAACCTACGGACCCAACGCCAGAAGGTGCCGTCATGAAGAAAGGACTCCAATTCATTTTAGGTCCGAATCGGCAAGACAAGGCGGGCTATTTTGGTGCAAGCGATGGCTCAAGGATGTATGGACACGGCATCGTCACGTTGATGCTGACCGAGATGCTTGGAATGGGGGGAGATGACTCTACCGATGATTCGCTCCATGATGCCTGTCAACGCGCCATTGATTTAATTATTCGCAGTCAACGCATCAAAAAGCCAGGCTACGCCAAGGGTGGATGGCGATACACTCCCGACGCTGCCGACAGCGACCTCTCGGTAAGTGTTTGGCAATTGATGGCGCTGAGAAGCGCAAAAAACGATGGACTCGACGTTCCTTCTTCGACAATCGATGATGCTGTGAGCTACCTTGTTCGTTCGTTTACCTCGCCCATCGACGCAAACGGAAACCCTCGGAATGCAAAAAATGGTTTTTCCTACGAGGCGAATAACGACAACCCAACCTTCACGATGACTGCGGCTGGGCTGCTAGCGATGCAGGTGTGCGGGCAATATGATTCTCCGTTAGTCGTCGGAGCAACCGAATGGCTCAAGGATCATCCTCCAATATGGAGTGAACGATTTATCCTTTACGGCATTTATTATTATGCGCAAGGCATGCATCAACGCGGTGGACCAATCGCGGATCGCGCGGCCGAGTTAGTCGCCAGCAATTTGCTTGGGAAGCAACAAGCGGACGGTTCATGGAATTCATCCGGCGGGGAAGAGCAGAACGCAGGCAAAGTCTACTGCACTGCGATGGCTATCCTGAGCTTGTCGGTCAAACACCATTATTTGCCGATTTACCAACGCTAATTGCAAAATGCTTCAGGACAGCCTGAATCTTGATGACGGCTTATGCGATGGGTCTCTGGTTGGTTCCCTGTGCGGGGTTGGTTCACTGTGCGTCGCATCCGATAATGATTGCATGCCCGACGACTTGGAAGCGGGTTGAATTGCCTTTGCAGGCATTAGCTCACGAACGCGTTGACTCATCACAGCCGCGTCGTACCACGTAAACGACAATTGGGGGTCGGCCGCGTAGCGTCCAAGCATGCGCAATGTTTCCGTCCGATTCGCTTCATCGAACATGAATATGTATTGTTCCTCGCCGCGTACCAACGCAACGACATTGATTTCCATGCTCATGCCACCGACCCTCCGTGTCTAGTTCCCGATTGATACTGCCCGTGCCTGAACAGTTAGCCTTCGTATCGGTTGATAGGCCATCGAAGAATCATCCGACTTTCCAATTGTCCGCCGCGTGGGGAGAGCGTTTCGAAGAAGTGTTGATAAAAGCTGAATCTCATAAAGTCTTGGCTACTAAAGAGATACGCTTGCCCGCTTCCAAAACGAGTGCCGTCACGAACCTAAAAGTGCTCCCCAAGTGCTTGCGTGAAATCTTCGTCATTCCCGTTACAGGTGCGCCTACAGGAAATAATTGGTTCGAACTGGACTCGATTTTTCGGTGGAAGTATGTGTTCGATTTCCGGAAAGGGGGTTCTGAGCACGAACCCTCTAAAGCATGCGCCAGGAGCTACTGCTAGGCACGGCAGTAGCTCCCAAGCACATGACCTCTTTCCCCCTAGGAATATTCTTTGTCATCGGAACAAGCGGCAGAGTCAGCTCAGACAAAAAGAAGGAATTGGCTAATTTTCTAGGATGTGAAGGCTAGCACTCGGCAAGCTCGGCACGAGCGCATCTACGGTAGGCCGCACAGATTTCCCAACAGAAAAACTCATCGCACGAGGCCCAATTTGCCGAGCTTAGTTTTGGTGTCTGCTTACCACTAAGTATCTTGGGTACGTCAATATGGAAACGAAGAGAACGAGCGCGGCCTTGGATCAACCTACCTCTATCGAGGTTGGCAGCCGCAAGCATCCTGGCAAGCCAAGCGAGCCAAGCGATCCAACGAACCGCAAGCTTGGCGGTGAACTCAGCCAGCCATTTCTTTGGCGATCAGCTTCGTTCAAAACAACCAACAGCACCCAATGGCCGCTCGGAGCAGACTCCGCCAGCGTTGAATCCAAATCAAAATAGTACAAACGAAAAAAAATCGGCCCGCCAAGTAAATGGCGGGCCGATTTTGATTAGATCATGTCTTGCGACAAGCGGTACTCTCGTTCGCAGTTAGCGAATTCGGGTGTTGCTTGCTTGAATGACATGACGCTTGGTGTTCATATAAGCGTGTGGATCAACCACTGGAGCTGGAGCGGCCATTGGCGAAGCCACTGGTGCCGATATAGCTGTTCCGCCGCACGAGGTGCAACCTGCAGCTACTGGCGATGCACAAGAATCACAGGCTCCGGCGTCGCAGCCTTTCTTCTTGCCTGAGAAAATCTTTGCAAGCAAACCGCAGTGTTTTCTGCCGCCGAACCCGCTGTCGCAGGATGGTGCTGAACTGCAAGGATCGCAAGCAGCGATTTCTGCTCCGCAACTTGGAGCTGCATATCCTGAACCGCATGGCGAAGCAATTTCAGCTCCGCAGCTTGGTCCAATTGGATCGCAGCTTGGTGCACATGCTGCTTTGGAAGCGAGCTTGCCCTTCAGATGGACAAGCTTGCCCTTCAAGTGAGCAAGGATTGGTCGGTGTGGAGCACAGCTTGGTGCTGCACAAGGATCGCACGAAGCGATCTCTGCGCCGCAGCTTGGTGCCACAGAACCTAAACCGCATGGTGCAGCCATTTCGGCTCCACATGATGGTCCAGCGCCGTAACCCGAACCGCATGGCGATGCCATTTCGGCTCCGCACGATGGTCCAGCACCGCAACCCGAAGCCATTTCAGCTCCGCACGATGGGTCAGCTACGGAAGTATCGCAGCACGAGCTCTTAGCTCCGCAGCCATGACCGCCCAGCAAACGACTCAATAGGTCGCCACCGAAGCTTTGGCCGCAGAGGCTTGCGCCCAGTACCAACGAACCAAATACAATGTTAATTTTCATCGAGCCAAATCTCCCTACGAATATTGTTCACTGACTGCGGTTAACAGGCCAACTAGGACGGTTGCGTTGAGACCGATTTCGGCGCACGAAGTCGCCGCCGAAATCGCCCTCTACTGGCGTGGCATGGTGCGATTCGCTTTCGCTCGTCGCATTTGACTTCGTTAGCCTCATATCACAAATGGAAGCGTTCCTGTTAAGCTACCATTTGTCCGTCGTTTGTCGTGCTCTTGAGGACCCCTCAGTCCTCAAAGGCTTCACTGCAGTTGCCGGTCGAGCATTCCTGTCACTCGATCAGTATCTGGGTCACCGGCAATCCATTCGATCGCATCCACTCTGACTTGGATGAACGTACAACCAAGTTAAGATGCGAAGTTGAGGGAAGTATCGGACGATCGGTGAAATTCCCTTGAGCATGCAATTTCATTTTTCGAAAAATCACGCCTGATAAGAGTTTACGTAACATTTAACGCTTACGCCGAGTACTCGGATAACACCGAAAGATCGCACGCACAAACCCCCCAGACTACTATTGAGAGACGGTAACTTTTAAGCAATCGCTAGAGTCTTCCTGCCTTTCCTTTTTGAAATGCCAAAATGAAAATCGCTTATCTCACTGCCGGTGCAGCTGGAATGTTTTGCGGTTCGTGTTTACACGACAATGCGCTAGCTAAAGCTATGCTTCGGCTTGGGCACGAATGCATCTTAGTCCCCGTATACACTCCAATCCGCACCGACAACGAAGACGTTAGTATCGATAAAGTTTTCATGGGTGGCATCAATGTCTATCTCCAGCAGAAACTGCCTTGGCTTTCTTATTTACCGAATTGGCTCGACGGCTTTCTCAACCAGCCATGGCTAATCACCCCCTTGACTAAGAATGCTGGCAAAACGTCACCCAGCCTGCTAGGTGCTCTCTCGATCTCAATGCTAAAGGGAACTGAGGGACGGCAACGAAAAGAGTTCCGGCGCTTGCTTGACTGGCTTGATCGCGATATCCAACCCGATGTCCTCATCTTCACCAACCTTTTGATTGGTGGTGCAATCCCAGACGTAAAAAAACACAGCCATGCAAAAGTGTTCGTAACGTTGCAGGGGGATGACATCTTCCTTGATTCTCTACCAATCAAGTATCGAGACAAAGCGGTTGAGCTCATGCAAAAACTGGTACCGCTCGTGGACGGATTCTTGATCCACTCAAACGACTACGCCCATCGAATGCGCTCCATGCTGAAAATTCCGACGAACAAGATTCACGTGGTACCTCTCGGGATCGATGTTGCCGATCTTGGAAACATGCCGCAAAGTGATCGTGATCCCAATTCCTTTTCGTTAGGCTACCTCGCACGAATGGCCCCCGAAAAGGGTTTGCATCGCTTGGTCGACGCCTTCATCGCAATCGCACACAAACCGTCGGCTGAGCATGTGAAACTCAAAATGGCCGGCTGGATGGGACCGCAGCACGCGGCGTTTTGGGCGGAGCAAAAGAGCAAGCTGACAAATGCGGGTTTGGACGATCGGTGGGAATATGTAGGTAGCATCGACCGCAAGGACAAAGCCAAATTTCTCAACTCAATCGATTTGTTCTGCGTTCCAACAACCTACGCCGAACCCAAAGGATTGTTTTTACTGGAAGCGATCGCAGCTGGCGTACCTTATGTTCAGCCTGACCATGGAGCGTTTCCCGAATTGCATCAACGGTTGCTGAACGTTTCGGACGAGCACTCGATGGGGAGATTGTTTCGGGCCGATTCTATGGACGACCTTTGCGATAAACTACTTGAATCCATCCAAGCAAAGGTGCGTACGTCAATCGTCGACCCATCTATCCTTGAGGAAATCGGTATTGCCAAGCATGCTCAACGGGTCTTAGATGTGCTTGCCAAAAAGACTTAACGGGGTATTTGACGCATCACTCTTGATTTGCAGATCGCTTTAGTGCGGAGGCGACCAACAAACCATCACGTGTCCTGCTCGATCGGTTATGCCCCGTTCAAAAAAGGATAGTTGATTATGGATGGCGGCTACTGAGAGTGGCTTCTCAGGAAAACTGCGATCTCAGTCTTACTTAAACTGCCGGTCGCCGTTTTGAGGACAAGCTCATAGACGTCGGCATGCAGGTATTGTTCACCAAATCCAGCTTCCGGTTGGGCGAGTGCCGATTCAAGCAGTCCTAGGTCTCGCAACCCATCGCTCCCTCCGCAGTTTGGAGAGCCCATAAAGGGGCCACCCATCTATACTCTCACGGCCTTTCTCACTGCATCAACACCATTGCAAAATGAGAACGCTGCGACGTCTGGTATCGCATTTCAAAAAGAAACGGCCTTCGGATGCTCATCTCTCCGAAGAACCAACAGAAATGACAACGAAGCACACACGTCGGTATCAGCCAACGTTTGTTTCTCGCATACTGCGGCAGAACTTGTTGAGGAGCAGTCTATAGCTACTTGGAAGGTACCGCCCCGTATCTGTTCTCCCTGGTTTCGCCAGGAAGCAGCAATAAGACCGAGAGAATTATCCCCCCAGCACCGGGAAGAAACCCAAGCAGTAACCACCATCCAGATTTCCCCGAGTCGTGCAATCTTCTAACAGCAATTGCAGGCGTTAGAAAAAGCAATGGGAGAATGAACAGAAATGGAAGAGGCCCGCTATCGGGAGCATCTGGACTCTGACTATGAATAAGAATGATAGAAATTACAAAAGGAATAAAACAGATGACCGAGTTGATCAAATGGAAGACCCAGAATCCCAAGACGCCGATACGACCTGAAAACGTTGTGCATTCGCGAGGCGTTTGAAGATACCAGTGAAGATACGAGAGATGAATGTATTGGTTCGGCGATGAAAGACGATTGTCCACTTTTTGATCGGATTGAGAATTCACCATAGCCGACGACTTCTTGAAAAACGCATTTGCTTCTGGTCTGGTTAAAAAATAGACTAACGCCCCGAAGAAGGTGACTGGCATCAAACTTTCCCATAAGATCGAGAGCAAATTGCGATTGCCGTTACGCTTTGTGGTCGTTCGATCGACATCGTTTAATCCGGTTCTTCGCCGATTTTAGGGGCTAAATTCGAAATCGCTGTGGATTCGGGTATGTCGTCGTTCAGAAGTTTTGCCCACGGATTTCTTTTGCCATTCAATAGCAGACTGAAAGTCGCCAATCTCTGCATAGGCTGCGACAAGTGTATCGAGGTACTCTATGGATTTTCAATCTGCGGCATCGTCTTGATGAACTCGCGGATTGGCTGGTTCTTTATGTAAACGTCTTCGATCACACCGATGCCTCCTTTTACGTGGACTAACGCGTATGCTTCTTCTTGTGTTTCGCCACGAAGATTTCCAAATCGTCGGTAGGCTTCCTCGGCTTTTGGAGCGGCGCTCTCTTCCATGAAGAACTTGTCGAAGGGCATACCGAAATAGCCTCTGCCCGGGTCGTTGTAATCAAGATAAGCGAAGTACACTCGCAGGTAGTCGGCACTTGCTGGTGGCTCAACAGACACCTGTTTGAACTGAGCAAATCCGTCCTCTCCCTCTGCCAGTTCTACATAGGCTGGCCCGCTTCCAAGCTTGTCCCCCGGCCGAATTGGAGCTACGGTATCAGCGAAGCTCAGAAAGACGTAACGGCCTCGAAAGGCATCGTAAGGGTCTATGGGGGCAGTTCGGAATTTGTAGACATGGCCCGTCTGCAAGATGTCCTCATATCTCCAAATTTGACTGATGGGCACCGCCAACTGTACCACGACCAACATTACATACAATCCAAAGATCCATTTGGAATTCACGATTGTGCGTCTCCTTTCCAATGCAACATCAACAAGTTCGTTGCCAAGAACCCAATACCAATCGCGATAAACGCCACACCGCGCTGTACGAAGCCAAGGTCGGCATCAAAGAACCGACACCCGATCACGCTCGATAATACTGCCATCCCGGTATTGACCACGCTCAGCTTTCGCTCCTTCAACCCGATCACCAGCGTCCCGATACCGAGAGCACACAGGTACAGATTGAATAATACTACTGCGATGGCTTTTTCATTTGAATGCGTCAATAACCACCCAAATAGTGACAGGATCGACACTGCGCCGAGCATCACTTCGTACCTCGATCGTTGAACCCAACTCCATACCCAAAGTGCAATTGCCGCCACCATGATGATAACAACCACCGCCACTTCTATTGCCAACAACCTCGTGTTGGTTATTCCTACTCCTTCGTAAGAATAATCTTGCCAGGAGTCGCTGTAACTCATGATCAATGCTAGCCCGAATCCACCTACCGCGCCAACGGTCTGAAATGGTCGTTGCCAAACCGTTGATGCATCAGCCCACCAACGCGAGCCGACGAGAAAAAGCAGCCCAAACAACCCACCTAGGAACATAGGTTCTGAATGGAATTCAAGACTTAGATTTTCCATCGAAATCGGTATTGCGATGCACAGAGTTATCGCAAGCACCCAGGCAAATAACACTGGCCGTGGATGATAATGACTAGGTCGGCTTGTAAGCCACAAGTAGGGCAAGGCCAAACCAACCAATGGAAAGTATCAAAGAATTCTCAGCCCGTAACGCTCGCTGGCCGTGGTCCAAACGGTGATTCCGATAAGATACAACAAGGCTGGCAAGGTCGATCCCAGCAGGTATGCAACGGGCAAACCAAGTAGCGACCATGTCAGCATAAAATCATCAAAACTACCCCCGAGGTTGTATGTCTGAGCAATCAACGAGATTGCGACACCAATGGAGATGGTTTGAAATGTCCCCACCCCTTCCCGCCAGGCCGTACTCGCCCGCTGCGTCATCAGTAACCAGCCGCCCAAAGCGCCTGACACGGACAAAGGCAATACCGAGATCAACGCTCGCATTGGCCGCGAGAGCTCTTCCCAGTTGTGTGCCAGCAAAAGGATAATCCCACCGCCGATCAGCACTGCGCCCAGGATACTAAATAAGATAGTTGCCCAGCGTTTCGCCGAGCTTCCAAGGGCTTTCGGCTCACCATAGTGCTGACGGATTCTCTCCGCAACCTCTGGTGAAATGATCCCTTGGCTCACAAGCTCCGGTAGTTCTCGGTACAACCACCCCAACGTCTGTCTGTTCATATCTTGTTCCGAGAGTTTTCTTGGGTATTCAGTAGGGCCGAGCGATCGCGGCGACACGTTTCCATATCTCGAGCTTAGAAAAAGTCCGGGCTATCGATCTCAATGTTCTTTTCCATATTCCGGAGCGGCATTGAAAAGGCTCGTCAGCCATCCCGAGCTGAAAGCACACTAAATGAAAACATGTTGGTCTCTCCAAAGGAATGTGATCTCGATATCATCGCCGCGCACGGGAAATCGGTACTATCTGACGATTGGCAATTGTCTCTTTCCGAACCAGCAAATGCTGTGCCGCATCCTTGTAGATGCCGCAGCTGATCTCTCGACGGCCTGCTTCACCGTTCGGCAGGGCACTTGCCGGCGCGTGTGTGTGGTTCACCCGGCCTCAGTTGTGTGCTACTTCGCCACACATGTGCTGGAGCATCAGCAGGTTTGTCGTATTTCTCCGTTAGAGATTATTGAAACGACCCAGAAGGCGTATTTGCTTTCGTGGAGAATCCCCCCAACACTCATCTGGATAAGTTACCGACAGTGCCGGGAAGCTTCGTTTTGGCCCCCATATGGCCACTCATCGATACAACAAGCTTTTTCGATCGTGGTAGAGCCTTTAGCTTGGTAGCAGGTGCTCCGAATAACGTAACCGAAATGCGAAGTCTAATATCCAAACGTAGATTCAAAGGGAAGCGACACGCTAGAGAAGTCGAATCGGCAAGCTAAACGGAACCGAACAGATCCATTCGATTTCAATGAGTGTCCCTCCGTTGGTCACTTCTTTTGGGTCAAATCCAAGATTGCATCGAGATCTGATTCTATCGATTTCTCTCTCCCGCACTTTCTGATCTGAATTATGATTTTATTGGGGCAACGCGGCATGGACTTGTAGTTTCAACGCGCCTCGCTCACTGGTTGACGACTTCGCGTTCGACGAATCAATCGCAACAAGTCTACCGAAAACTAAGCAAGTTATCGGTTTCATCGCAGAACCTACACTCCATGCACCAGGAAGCATTTGAACGGGTACTTTTTGCTCACCGAGAATCCATGGCTCATTCAGCGTCCAGAGATCGTTCGCATCAGGTTTGTCCCGTTCGCCAACGTCTAGTACCGTAGCAATGAAATCGTTTTCCAATGGTGCGTTGACCCCTGGCAGTTTGCCCATCGTGCCATATCGAATTACCGTTTTTAAGTTTTTGTCTTTTAGTATCTCCTTAGCCAACTCCTCGAGTGCTATTCTCCAACTCAATACGGACCGGCCTTGCAACGATGCCGATTGCTCCGAGAGTCTCTTTGCCGTACCGTAGTAGGTGGCCATCAGGGCAATTTTCTCGTCCTTGCGAGCTTTATACAACTCATTCCGAAGCATTCGAAGCATTCTTATGGATTCCGCGGTGCTTTCCGTGATCGATTCAGGGATCTGAATCGGTACGGGCGATTCGAGCGCCATCAACGAATCACGTGAGGAGCGAACCTTGTCTGGTTGATTCTGCGAAATCGATTCGTCCGGGATTTCCGGGCTATTCGCTAGCTGTGTTTGATTCGATAGCTGTGTTTGATTCGATAGCTGTACTTCAGTTGCTTGCGTTTTTTGCGGCACGATCCACGGAACATACTGCGAAACCAAATGGCCAGTCCCTCCGATGTCTCGCACAAAACAATACCACATGGTGGCAATTGCGATCAGTAAAGCGGCCAAACCTCCTAAAACCCGGGGAATAACCTTTCGCAAAGAAGACTTTTTGGGACTGGGAATCTGTCTGGTAGCCCCGCCCAGGACAATCCCGTTCGTTTCAAAATCGAAGGTAACAGACGCACTCTTTCGTTCAGATTTGTCCCGAGTTGCTGATTTCGTGGGAAAAGATTCCTGCGGGGAAAAATCCAGCAACGATTCGTCCGGCGAAGATGTCCGACGTGAAGAATTCACATGCGAAGATTTGCGACGCTTAGATTCGTGCGAAACGGATTTTCGCGAGAAAGGATACAGAATCCCGCATGCGTCACATCGTAAGTAAGAAGGCGCTCGTCCACCCGATGAGCGATCGGGAATTTGAATCTGCTTGCCGCATTGGCACGAAAAACAACTTTGCATCATAAAATTCTCGAATAAGACTGGAGTTGTTTTCGCGGTTTGTCTAATTTAAGGTACCCGGGTTGTTTGGTGAAGTCTTAACGCATGAATTAAAAATCGAACGGAAGTTGCCCTTCGGAAAAGGCCACACCAAGGACGGGGCTCTGTAGAGAGTTGCAGGGCGGCGATGAGATTTGAATTGTAGCAGATTCGCTCAAGCTACGCAAATTTTTTTGCAGCTCGCTTTTCTTGACGTTATTAGCGTGCTAGTTCTCGCTTGTCGCAGGGCAGCTAGAACGAATACACTCACTCTTAAGTGAGCCATGCCAACGTAGGTGCCGTCTATTGGCTTACTATGCTGCGCGTGTGTTGCCAAACATGGCTGCAGCGGGGATGATGCCGCGAGACGGGCGGTTCAAGGCGATTTGGTCGAGAATGATCATTGCTACTGCCAAAGCCTGGTATCCGAGCTCGCCGGTTACTGTCACTTGACCGGAACCTTGAATTGCATTGAAAAACTCCTTCTGCTCACTCTCGATTGCATTGCCTGGTACAGCCTTGGTTTCAAGCCTGCTCAACCAATCGGTAAACAGAACGTCTTTAACGTTAGCGCGAAGCTCAGGTGGTAATTGGTCCGCTTGTCGGCTGCCATCCGCGACATCCAAATGCGGAGTTGTTCTGGTAATCACGCCCGATCCAAAATCGATTTCGATTAGGCCTTCTTCGGTGTAGACCTGCATTTGTCGCTTGGCAACTGGAGAGATGCGAGACGCTCGAAGTTGAGCTATCGCTCCATTTTGGAATTGAAGGCATGCGCTCGCGAAATCTTCGTGCTCTCCTAGTACGCTCCAGCCATATGCATGCACCCGTTCCACAGGAGAGTTGACCGCGCTCAACACCAGATCGATGTCGTGAATCATCAAATCCATAACGATTCCAATATCGATGCTTCGCCCGGTGTAGGTACCCTCGCGGGCTGCCTCGATGAATCGCACGGATTGAGCGGCAAGCTGTGGTCGAACCTGCAACCATGCTGGATTGAAACGCTCTACGTGTCCCACTTGCAAAACGCACTTGTGGGACTTTGCAAGCTGCACCAATTCGTTTGCCTCCTGCAACGAACTCGCGATTGGCTTTTCGATGAGTGTATGGATGCCTTGACTCAGGCACCAAGAACCAATTTCATAATGCAGAAACGTAGGAGCGGCAATGATCGCTCCGTCGATGGCTCCAGCCCATTGCCTGTAGTCGGAGACGGTCGGAACGTTAAGTTGCGATTCGACTAGGTACCGCGAATCACTCGATGGGTCAGCGACCCCTACCAACTCGCAATTCGATCCGGCGGATGCGAGCTTTGCATGAATGCGCCCTAGGTGACCGCCACCGATGACTCCAATCCGCGGACGAGTGGTTTGGGATGTCATGAGTTCATTCCTATGTAGGATTTCGTCTAAGGCCCTGGATCGTAGGACAGGCTGCCAGCCTGTCCATAAAAAAACAGGCTGGCAGCCTGTTCTACCTGCAGCGCCTAAGCGGCGGCGGAAACGGATCGTCGATCACGGCCTCGACCGTGTCGGCCCAAAGTCGATTCGTCGATAAATGCGAAAAGAATTTCAAGTTCTGGCAACAATCCACCGCCACCTTGTAGGATTTCGCGAGCATGTTTGACGCCAACTTTGGACCGATAGAGCAACTTATGGGCTTCGCCTATGGCTCGAATGGCTGCAACCGTAAAGTTTTTTCGTTTCAGGGCGACCACATTGACACAGCGAGGCCTTGCAGGAAAACCTTCGGCCAACATGTAGGGCGGAACGTCTTGGAGGACGCGAGACAGACCGCTTACAAAGCTATAGCAGCCGATCGATGCAAAATGGTGAACCGCAACGCCCCCGCTCAGTGTCGCATCATGCTCTACCCGGACATGTCCGCCGAGCATTACCGTATTGGCCATGATGACACGATCTTCGACGACGCAATCATGAGCGACGTGCGAGTTTGCCATGAAGTAACATTGATTGCCGATCGACGTAACGCCTTCGTCTTTTTCGGTGCCTCGATTGACAGTCACACATTCGCGGAAAACGTTTGAGTCGCCAATGATGACCTGTGTCGGCGAGCCTTGATACGACAGATCTTGAGGCTCACCGCCGATCACGCATCCAGGAAAGAACCGATTGTCTCGTCCAATCAGCGTATGGCCTGTCAAGGTGACGCTGTTTTCTAGACGAGTGCCACGACCGACTTTTACGTTGGCACCGATCACGCAATGATGGCCAATGCGAACGTCTTCATCGAGTTCAGCTCGGGGATCGACCACCGCAGTATGGGCGATTATGGTTGGCATTAAAAGGTTCCCCAACGTGTCAAATGGATATCGTGAATCATGTTTTGTGCCGTCATGCCGCAACTTGGTTGCGATTGGGCGTTTGAGAGTCTTTAAGTTTGCGAATTGCCTCGGCCATCCGTCCATTGAGGATATGCCCGCTTCGACTCGCAACGATTTTGCCTTGAACTCGAAGTCCGCACATCGCTAGATCGCCAATGAGATCGAGCAGTTTATGACGTGAGCACTCATCGTCGTAGCGAAGCGAGTTATCGATGGGGCCGTCTGCGTCGAAGACTAGCAGATCGCGAAAGGTTACATGGGAAGCAACGCCCTGCAACTGTAGTCCACGAGCTTCGGATTCGGTTAGGAACGTTCGTGCAGGAGCAATACTCGTTGCAAAGGAATCGCGTTCGAGTTGATAGGTACACGTCGAGGCTGGAATCGGACTGTTTGGTCCGTAATCAAGTTGGTATTGGAGTGTTAAGCCTGGGTCCGACGATGGAAAGGCCATGACCCATTGCTGATCGTCGCCGACGCGCAAGGGCGAAGAGAGCATTATGTCGTTCGATGGAGCGGATTGCCGACGCATGCCAGCTCGATCCAAGGCTACCGACATCGCTAGCGCGCTGCCATCCATGCCCGGCATCTCGGGAGCATCGCATTCAACAATGCAGTTGTCGATGTCCATTCCGTAGAGTGCGGCCATGACGTGTTCGACCATTTCAACATGCCCTGCATCGACTTTCAGCGTCGTGCGCAAATTTGTTTCGCGTCGATTGGCTGCAATGCCATGAATCTCGGGACGACCCGGTAGGTCGATACGTCGGAAGACAATTCCAGCGTTGGCTGCCGCAGGTAAAAACGTGAGCGTGATCGGCCTGCCGGACCAGTAGCCGCGACCGCTCACGTGCGCCACGTGTTCAATGGTTTGCTGGAATCGAATCTGTTGCATGCGTGACGCCGAAATCCGTTTCGTGTCCGTGAATTGGGTTAAGTTTTTGGTTCGTGTGGAACCCAACGCTCACTTCGCTGGAAGTGAGCGTTCACCGCGCAAGGACGCGGTTTGCTTACTACGTAATCGCCTTTTCCAACAGCACTACAACCGCTTATTTGCGCTGAAGTGGAGTATTGCCCGGCCCATTTGCACTGCGAAGGGGCTGTTGGGTCGGAGTCGCAGCTGGTGCGGATGTACTTCGAACCGGCTGTGTCGTCGGAGCTGGCGCAGATGCACCAACATTCGACTTGAGTATATGTAGGACCAACTCGGTCACGTCCACCTGAGGGTTCAGATACAAAACGTCTCGCTGGATACCGAAGTTCACGGATTGCGGTTTCTTCGGATCCATTTCGTTTTGTTCGCGGCTGTATCGCAGCACCAGGTCGTATTGGTAGTTTTTGGCGACGTAGGAGATAGCTTGATTAATGGACTGATACGAGCTGAAGATCACACCGGCTTGCTTCTCGGCAAACTCTTTTTCTTTGCCCATGAAATCAACTCGTAGCTTGCTCTCTTGGCTGATGAGCGTTTCTTGCTTTTGTTTGAACTCAGGACTGTCTGGGTTATAGTTCTTGCCGACCATTTCGGTTTCAGCGAGAAGCGCTTTTCTTCGTGTCTCGATATCTTCCTGAGCTTGGGTCATCTCAGCCTTGATCGCTTCCATGTTGGCGTTCATGGTAGGATGCTGCTTGAGGATGTACCCGACGTCGACGAGCGCGATACTCGACGGCCCATTCTTGGGGCCAGCAGGTGCAACGGCTTGGGCCGAAGCTTGGGGTCCTTGACCGAAGGCGGATGGGGCGGCGCACATGCCTAGAAGGGCGATGGTCGCAAAAGTAATTCGAAAATGCACTTGTCTGCACTCCTTGCTAAGTGATTCGTGGCAGTCGATTCGTTTTTCAACGGCTCATGGCAAACAATCCGTCGTTTGCCAAGCGAGTGTTACCGATTTGGGTAGGTCGCCACCCGAGTTCGTTCGCGATTCTGACAATTCGTGAATTCGGAGTAAATAGCGATATTGCGTTTCTAATCCGTAAGTTGTGCTTTCAGTTCTATTTTTTCGTCGCCGCGCTGAACCAAGATCACGACGTTGTCCCCATTTTTGTATTTCTGAAGAATTCGATCGAGTTCGGCACGGCTTGTCGTTGCGTCGTCGTTGATCTTGAGCACCGTGTCTCCTGGTTCGATACCAGCTTTCTTAGCAATACCGCTGGGCATAACCCGATCGACAATGACTCCTTCGGAATCCACTTTGAGACGCACGCCTAATCGTATGCGTTTGGGCCCGCTCGATCTGGCAGCATTTGGATTGGCAACACCCTTGACTTTCACAAACGTTGGTTTGGCCGGTTCAACGGCCAATCGATTCGCTAGGCCAGCGACCATTTCGGTGATGCGATCAATTCCGCTTAGGTTGATTTTGTCAAAATCGTCACTTGGGCGATGGTAATCGTCGTGCAGCCCAGTGAAGAAATGCAGAACTGGGATATTCTTTTGAAAAAAGCTCTGATGGTCGCTTGGCCCCATCCCTTCTGGGCTTCGCTGGATAGCGAATGCTAGCGAATCGTTGGCTTGAGTAATCATGGCGTCAAACTCGGTGGCGGTCCCCGTTCCATAAATAGTCAGGTCATTGTTGGTCAACCTGCCTACCATGTCGAGGTTCAACATGGCCACCGTGTTTTCCAACTCGAATCGAGGATGTTTGACGTAGTAGTCGCTGCCGAGCAGGCCTCGCTCCTCGCCTGAGAAAGCAATGAATACCAAACTGCGTCGATCTTGGTTCGGGCCCTCTGCTTTGGCCAAATCGACAAGGCGCTTGGCCGTTTCCATGAGCGCGACCGTTCCGGACGCGTTGTCATCTGCACCGTTATGAACCGCAACGGTTCCAGGAGCAAGCGAGCCAAAACCTCCCATTCCAACGTGATCGAAGTGCGCTCCAATCACGACATACTCGTTCGCAAGTTTCCCCGAACCTGGCAACAAACCGACAACATTCATGGAGGGAGTCCGTTGGATCTCGATTTCGACTTCGCCGCTCGCAGTCCACTTGGGTAGTTCGGTGGAACGAGGCTTAAGGTCCTGGTCAATTTTGGTTTCAATATCGGCGAGAGAAAGTCCCGCCTCTGACAGCCAGCCTTCGACTGTACTGCGTTGCAAGAAAATGGTTGGAACTTGATCTTTGGTGAGCGCACTACCAGCCCCAGCAACAGGCAACAGCAGATTGGGGGTGGCTTTTTCCGTTACCGAATCGTTGATGATGATCATGGCGGCAACACCATGTTTGGCGGCGTTGAGCTGTTTGGCAGTGTACAACGCGAATTGGCTAGGATCCGTTCCATCGAAGGGGCTTTTCGGATCGTTTTGTTGTGGTTCTTTGCGAACGACAATTACAACCTTGCCCTTGACATCTAAGCCAGCAAAGTCATCGTACTTGAGATTCTCTTCGTCCGCAGTGATTCCATAGCCAGCAAAAACCAAACCTCCGTCAAATGGACTATTCGACCCGATCGACAGCGGCTGAAACTGTGTGCCAAGACCGAGGGCAATTTTATCTCCACTAGGTTTGGTGATGGACAACGTGTTTCGTGCAGGCTCGGTGATTTTCGGAGTACCTGCACCCAGCGAAAAGTCTTGAAAAGGCTTACCGTCGAACAAATCGGTCTTTAGGCCAAGTGCCAGCCAGCGATTTGCGATGAAATCGGCTCCCATTTTCAGACCGGGCGTTTCGGCAGCGCGTCCTTGTAGCTCGTCGGAAGCCAAGTACTTGATGTCTTCCAATAATCGGGCTTCCGCAGCGATAGACGCTGCTCGCTTATCAGGAGCGTCCTCCGCAGGGGCGAAATGTCCGAATACACCAAGGAACAACGACGCCATTGGGAAAGACGCATGAATCATGAAACGCGGTACAAACGGCATTTGTGCAACTTTTTCTTGAGACGGTGACGAAGCGCGGACCACATCAAAAGTATACCGTCCGCATTGCAATTGTCATCCAATTTTGGGTGGCGTGACCAGACGTGTCCCAAAGATGGCGAAAACTCTTTTGTCGACTTGGATGTCTTGTTGTGAACTGGGTTGGAATGCGTTAGCATCCTAATTGCATTTGGAATGCCTACAGTTAAATGAGATTGATCTCAAGGGTGGTGGCAGAGGAGCTTGTTTGAGAGGCGCTCATCTGCAAGCAATCGCACACCAAATCTCACATCTCTCAGTATCGCTTTTATTCAGCAAAAGGGAATTTCAGGAATGGCCGCAACGACAAACAGCAAGGGCTCAAGCAAGAAGAAATCGGACAAAGGCGCACCGCCAGCCGAACGTATCACCGGACTTGAGAGCATTCTCAAACGTGAGCCCAGTCTTAAGACAACCTTACAACAAATTGAAAAGCAATTTGGCGAAGGCTCCATTATGCCACTGGGTGGCGAAGCTCAGCTTAAGATCGAAGGGATCAAAACCGGTTCGCTCTCGCTGGATATGGCTCTCGGCGGAGTGGGTATTCCGCGAGGACGTATCATCGAGATTTTTGGACCGGAATCGAGCGGTAAAACCACCATCGCTTTGCACATCTGCGCTCAAGCCCAGAAAGAGGGTGGCATCGCCGCGATCATTGACGCCGAACATGCTTTTGATCCAAGTTGGGGCAAGAAGCTCGGCATTGAATTGCACTCGCTTTTGGTCAGCCAGCCAAGCAGCGGGGAAGAGGCCTTGCAGATCACCGAAATGTTGGTCAAAAGCAATGCCGTCGATGTGATCGTGATCGACTCGGTTGCTGCCTTGGTACCGCGTCAAGAACTAGAGGGGGAGATCGGCGATACGCACATCGGTTTACAAGCTCGACTCATGAGTCAATCGATGCGCAAACTGACAGGCGCCATTGCTAAGAGCAAGACGGCAGTCATATTCATCAACCAAATACGCGACAAGATCGGTGGCATGTCCTACGGTTCGCCGGAAACGACGCCTGGCGGTCGCGCATTAAAGTTCTATGCTTCCTGCCGAATCGATGTGCGCCGTATTGGGCAACTCAAGGATGGCGAAGCGATCGTCGGCCAACGCGTCAAGACCAAGATCGTCAAGAATAAAGTCGCCCCTCCATTTCGAGTGGCTGAATTCGACATGATGCATACCTGCGGCATCAGCTTCGAAGGAGACCTGTTGGACTTAGGGACCGCCCACAAGATCATCAACCGTAGCGGTGCTTGGTTCAAGTATGGCGAAACCTACATCGGCCAAGGCAAAGAAAAGGCCAGAAACTACTTGGTCGAGAACAAAGACGTCGCCAACGAGATCCGAGACGCGATCATCGCAGCCGGCGGATATGCGGGCCCTGAAGGTGTCGCAGAAGCGGGCGACGATATCGAAGAACCTGTCTCCGACTCCTAGTGCCACTGATTGGAATGAACGTCGAACAGGAGTCTACTCGTTCCCAGGCTCTGCCTGGGAACGCATCGGTGTGGAGGCTCCTGCCTCCCGAGTTCACAAACGAAGGATGCATTTCGGCGAGGCGGAGCCTCGCTAGACTGCACTGTTCCGCTACAAACTCAGCGCCCCTGGCTCCATGCCAGGGGTATTCGTCCTGCCGGCGACCGCATATGCGGTCAACACGCCTGCGATGGCGCCGAACAAGTGCCCGTCCCAGGAAACATACGAGCCAACCGTTGGCAATATTCCCGATAGCAGCGTTGTCCCATACAAGAATCCGACCACCAGCGAAATCAAGATCGGTACAAACTTGCGCTCGGCAAATCCGCTGGCAATCAGAAAGGCCACCAATCCGTACACGAGCCCGCTGGCACCGACATGTACGGCAGATCTCCCAAAGCACCACAGAAACAGTCCGCCAAACACGACAATGCTCGCGACCACTTCCCAGTAGTCGCTTCGTGTATTGATTAAAATGAACAACAAGATGCACAGGGGTATCGTGTTGCCAATCAGATGCGCCCATCCACCGTGCAAAAATGGCATCGTAATAATGCCGATTAACCCGTTCATGGTCCTTGGGACCAAACCATATGCGTTGAAATCAATAGAGAAGAGTATCCAGTCAACCAAGTGCACTAACCACATGGTGGCTACGACTGCGGCAACGCCACGAAACTCTTTCGTCATCCGATTATTGACTTGTTCTGTTGTCATTTGCGTGCATCCGCCATTCGCCACAGGTACCATGCACCCAGTTTGGGACAAGCTGCCGAAAGGTACTTTTCTGCCTGACGAAGTTTCTTGTTAAACGCGTCCACTATGGAATTACTCGGATCGAATGTCAAAGCAAACTAATTCGTCTTGATCGCGAACAAACAGTTTGCCACCTGCGATCACAGGGTGAGGCCAGCTTTCGCCATTGTGAGTCGGCAATTTGAATTGACTAACTAGTTTATACTTGTTTGTCGCGGTATCGATCAACGCCATGGTGCTGTCTTGGTAACGGAAATAGAGATTGCCATCGGCAGCAACGATTGCGGCTGACCCCGTGCCCGCACCTCTAGATTTGTCCCAAAGGTTTTTGCCCGTCTTCCATTCAATACAAGCCGGGAAACCATTGTTGTGCCCTTGCCCCATATAAACGAAATCTCCAATCATGATCATGCCACCGTGATGATTTTGCAATTCTTGGCTACTCTTGTAGTAGATCTCGGTTGCTTCGAGCTTGTTTCCTTTCTTTGTTATTTCCAATAGGGCCGTTCCGCCATCTCCGTAACCCGATGAGCAAAACACAAAGTTGTTCTTGGCAATCGGCGTTGGAATGTTGGCGGTCGTATTGGCGATCCGATCGTAGTTCCAAAGCAACTCGCCTGAGTCGGCGGCATAACTCACGACGCCATGCCCAACCAGTTGAATGTACTGCTTCACTCCGGCCGCGTCGGAGTGGATGACGGACGAGTAACCCGCCCCGTCGTTGCCTCGCAATTTGCCCTCAGGAGCTTTGCCTTTCCAAATCGGCTCACCCGTCATTTTGTTCAAGGCCACTACCATCGCATCTTTGGCACCCGGCGTGCACAATAACTTAGTGCCATCCACGAGCGGAGACTCACTGTAGCCCCAACCCGATTCCATCTTGCCACCGAAATCGTCGGCAAAACTCTTCTGCCAAACTTTTTCTCCGGTAGCAAGTTTGCAGCAAACAAGGATTCCATCATTCGAAAGCGCGAAAACCAATCCGCTCGCCAGATCGATCGTTGGACTGCAATTCGGATCTTGTTTGGCCGGTGTAAATGGCGTGTTCCAAATCGCTTCGCCATTGGCTTGATTGCGGCAAATGAGTTGAGTCTTGCCGTCGAAATTGCCCATTGTAAAGAGTCGACCATCCGCGATCGCAACACTCGACATCCCTTTGCCGAGCCCTTTCACACGGAAAGAAACGGGTGGCCCCGCTTCAGGCCATGATTTCATCAAGCCTTTTTCTTGGGAAATTCCATCGCGATTTGGACCTCGCCACTGAAACCACTGGCCGCTTTGGTCTTCCGCCGTTGCCGATGAGTTGAAAGAAGCAGAAAGCAATCCAATGCAGAAACAAGCGGAGAATGCAATTGGGTGAAACAAAGGTATTGACATAGGATCAATTGATTTTGAAGGAATGAGAAAAACAATTGCGACGTGACTAGATGGTACCAAGAACCGGAACGGCCTATTGTAGCTAAGTTTGACTGAAATAGTGACTCACGCATGATTCCAGTGTTGGCATTTACTTACCCACAATCGATCGTTCCTATTGGCTTTTCCGAATTTTCGCGATAATGTTTCGCCTGGGCCTATCGGTCGCGTGCCGAATGGCCTCCAACGCATTTGAAACAAGGAAGATGACAACGTGAACGACACAAACGAATCTCACGATCCAAGTTCCCACAAAAACTTCATCGAGGTAGAAGTGGAAAAGGATTTTGCCACCAAACCCGAACTCGCCGGAAGGCACGTGGTTACCCGTTTTCCGCCAGAACCCAACGGCTATCTTCATATTGGGCACGCCAAGAGTATTTGTCTTAATTTTGGGTTGGCCAAAACCTACAGCGGAAAATGCAATTTGAGGTTCGACGATACGAATCCAACGAAAGAGAACGAAGAGTATGTCAATTCCATCAAGACGGACGTCCAATGGCTGGGCTTTCAATGGGATGAGCTATTCTTTGCTTCCGATTATTTCGGCAGACTCTACGAATGGGCATTACAACTCATCCGCGAAGGACACGCCTTCGTTTGCGACTTGAATGCAGATCAGATGCGAGACTATCGTGGTACGTTGACTGAACCTGGACGCAACAGCCCGTTTCGAGATCGCTCGGTCGACGAGAATATGGATCTGTTCGAACGCATGAAGAATGGCGAGTTCGTGGACGGGGAGAGAACGCTTCGCGCGAAAATCGATATGAGCGCAGCCAACTTGAACCTTCGGGATCCCGTCTTGTATCGCATCATGCATGCTCATCATCATCGAACAGGCGATACTTGGTGCATCTATCCAATGTACGACTGGGCACATGGACAAAGCGATTCCATCGAAGGCATCACGCATTCGATCTGCACGCTTGAATTCGAAAACCATCGCCCGTTGTACGATTGGTTCTGCCGAACCCTTCGCATCTATCACCCGAGACAAATGGAGTTCGCACGAATGAACTTGTCCTACACGGTGATGAGCAAACGCAAACTGCTTCAATTGGTCAATGAAAAACACGTGAGCGGCTGGGACGACCCGCGCATGCCTACCATCAGTGGCTTGCGTCGGCGAGGATACACACCCGAAAGCTTGCGATTGTTTTGCGACAAGATTGGAGTGGCTCGATTTAGCAGCACGATCGATGTCATTATTCTAGAAAGCAGCATACGAGAACACCTCAACGCGGTCGCACCTCGATTTATGGCAGTTCTCGATCCGATCAAAGTGGTTCTCACGAATTACCCCACCGACCAGACCGAATGGATGGAAGCGGTCAACAATCCTGAAGATCCAAACGGAGGCTCTAGGCAGATCCCTTTTACTCGCGAGCTGTATATTGAACGCGATGATTTCATGGAAACGCCTCCTTCCAAATTCTTTCGGCTTAAGCCCAGCGGCGAAGTCCGGTTGCGTTACGGCTACATCATTCGTTGTGACGAAGTTGTTAAGGACGCTGCGGGCAACATCGTTCAATTGAATTGCACCTACGACCCCACCACCAAGAGCGGTTCGCCGACCGCCATCGAACGCAAAGTGAAAGGGACCATCCATTGGGTTTCCGCGAGCCAATCATCCGAAGTTGAAGTTCGACTTTACGATCGACTGTTTATCAGCGAGACGCCAGACGAAGCACCGGAGGGGAAAACGTTCCTGGATAATATCAATCCGGATAGTGTTCGAGTCGTGCGAGCCAGAGTGGAACTCGAGCTTGCAAAACAAGCGGCCGGTGCCCGAGTGCAGTTCGAACGCAACGGATATTTTTGCGCTGACATCAAGGATTCGGCGCCAGGCGTACCGATCTTTAACCGAATTGTGACGCTCAAAGATACCTGGGCCAAAATCGCGAGCAAAGGCTAATCGACACAGCCGACAAAAGGTGCAGTCACGCTCCGCCGTGCCGTTCGCAGTCATGCTTTTGCAAGGATTCTAGGTGGACGGCACATGGAATGCGCCTACTACTTTGACTTTTGTCGGCTGTGTCCTAATCGTCAGCTCGCCGCACTCGTCAAAAACGTTTTCCAGGATTCGTAGCGCGGGTCCTTTAAGGTTACAGCAATCCCAGGATTGGCATGGGGGCGTATCGGGGTTGTCAGCAGTTTCATGGACGCTTGAAGCGGAGTTCGCCCCCCCTTCTTGCTGTTGCAGTTGGTACACGAGCAAACCACATTCTCCCAAGTCGTTTTTCCACCTTGCGAACGCGGGACAACGTGATCCAAACTCAACTGACTCATCGGACGCGTTTGTGCGCAATACTGACAGCGGTATCCGTCTCGTGCGAAAAGCGTCTTTCGATTGAACCGCACCGTTGACTTTGGGATGCGGTCGTACAATACCAATCGCACAATACGGGGCACCTGAAGCTCGCGAGTCGGTGTGCGCACGTAATCCTCGCCTCGCTGCTTTTCTAAGGCTTGCAGCTCCGACAACTCACACCAATTTTCGAAATCATAATTGGCATACCTGTCCTCCTCGATAACGATGACTTCGGCACAGCCGCGATATAGAAGAGTCATGGCTCGACGAACGTCGACGACACGTACGGCCATATAGAAGCGATTAAGTACCAATACGCTACAATCTAACGCGGAGCTCTCGCTCATCCTGACTCCTCCGGCTGGGTGATCGATCGAAATCCAAAACACTGAAGGTTATCCGCCGTAAACAGCATAACCAATTTTGCGGACTCTCGCCAATATCCGCCAAAGATCTTCACAATTCCAAAGACTGCCAGCTTCGCGATCTCGACCAAAAGTCGCAGCCAAAATCGATGAAAGTTCATTTTTGAATACCTTTATTGCTAGCTTAGTAACTCTCATTGCTCCCCTTTTGTGGGTGGGAACGTTGCTCGGCCTACCTGGAAACTGGGGATTGGTTTTGGTGGCAGGTATGCTGGCGTATTTCTCGCCCGATTCAATGCATGTCGGCATTCAGCTCCCGACAATGCTGACGCTTTTGACGATGGCAATAGCAGGTGAAGTTGTCGAATTCGTAGCTGGCGCAGCGGGTGTCAATCAGCTTGGCGGATCGCGGCAGGGAACGGTCCTAGCTGTGATCGGTTCGATTGTAGGGGCCATTGCAGGAATGTTCGTTGGGGTCCCTGTACCCATCGTTGGTAGCCTCATTGCGGCGGTCGTGTTTGGCGGATTGGGAGCGTTCGGGGGTGCCGTAGCGGGAGAACGCTGGGCGGGCAAAGAATGGGACGTAAGTATCCGAATCGGCTGGGGTGCACTCTGGGGTAAATTGCTTGGGACCCTACTTAAAACAATCTGCGGGACTGCGATGATGGTGTTGTTGCTCTATGCAGTTTGGACGTAGGCAAACGCGTCAACAATTGTTCTACCTTGGTGGTCGAACATGTTAGAATTGCCGCGGAGTCGCGACGCTCAACAACCCAATGCTATTTTCCACGATGGCTGCTAATGCTTGATTCGCCCAAGACAATCTACTCGGTACCTCGCAAAGTGGACTTAGCTTCCTTGCTGGTGATCACCGTTTTTTATGCCTGCCTTTTTGCGTTGCTGAACCTGCTTCGGGTGGATTTCTGGTCGTTTTTGGCTATCGGTGGATTTTTTTCATTTATCGGTATTTCGCAAGCTATTTTGCTCAAAGGCGAGTCGCCGCGTGCTGCGTCCATGGTAGCGGGCGCAATTTATCTCGCGGCAATCTTCCTTTTTTCCGGGGCAGGTTTCAATAAATCACTCCACCCTATCCTCCGCATTGCCTTATTTTTTGGCACATCGATTCAGGGGGTCTTATTTGGTTATTTGGGCGGAAGCTGTGTCGGCGGTATTTTTCTCATCATCGATTATGTCCGAACTGGACTTGCTCGATTTCGCGGCGACCGTCCGGCAGACACGGTAAAATTCGACGACTTGTGACATTTGTTATGTAAGTTGTCATCCCCACTTCACAATCGGAGGTGTATTTTGTCATTTCGTTGGATGTGCTCATTTCTCTCTGCGTTGACACTCGCGATGGGTGTTCTTGGTTGCCATGCAACGAATGCATTCGGGCAGCCCTCTTCTCCCGCCAACCCACTCACACCACTCGTTCGCACGGTTGATTTAAATGTCGGCGAGTCGTCTGAAGTCACTCTGTGCGACGGAACCAAGTCAACGGTAAAACTCTTGGACCTAAAGGAGTTTCGCGATCGAGTTTGCTTTGCCGTACGAACCGCCGTCGTGACGGTCGAGATCAATGGCTTGACAAAGCAACTCATTTCTGCCAACTATCAATTGCCCGCGTTGGTTGGTTCGACTCAAGTCGATTGCTCGATCACCAAAGGCAACAACGAAAATGGCGATGCTGGTTTTTGGGGCTTAGACAAAGATGCAAGGATTCGATTGTGGCCGTCCGGCTCCCCGCTGATCAACCCAGGATCTTTCATCTATCCTGTCAAGCAAAAGTGGTTTGCTTCGAATACGCACATGGCCAACGAACCGGTCTTTGTGGATGGGGGTGAAAAGCCGGGTAAGCGACCCATTTATTATCACAGTGGCCTCGATATCGGCGGCTCAGAAGGAATGGTGGAGGTTGTTGCCGCAACCGAAGGACTGGTTGTTTCCGTTGCCAATGAAGTTTTGGAAGGACACAAAGAGGATTCGCCCGTTGCACCTCGATATGACGTGCTTTACTTAAAGGATGCAAGGGGGTGGTACTATCGCTACAGCCACTTGAAAGAGTTCGACAAAAATGTTGTGCTTGGCCGTGTGATGAAAATGGGAGATCGCCTTGGCTTGTTGGGCAAGGAGGGGGGCAGCGGAGGCTGGTCGCATTTGCACTTCGAAATCAAGTGTCGCCAACCGTCCGGTAAGTGGGGTACCGAAGAGGGCTACGCCTATCTTTGGGAAGCGTACTTGAAGCAATATCAGCCATCGCTCATCGCAGTAGCTCGTCCTCATCATCTACTATGGGCGGGAGAGTTCGCTCTTCTCGATGGCTCAAAATCATGGAGTCAATCCAACGGAAAGCTCAGGTTCGAATGGCAGTTCGGAGATGGCTCGATTGCTTCAGACGCAATGGTCGTTCGCACCTATGACAAGCCGGGGAAATACAGCGAAATCTTGCGAGTGACGGACGACAGAGGAAATGTGTCCTATGATTTTGCAGACGTGTATGTTTGCGACCCAACCCATCCAGCGCGAATCGCGCCCTCGATCCATGCAAACTACTTCCCAACGACTGGAATCCAGCCAGGGGACAAGGTGACATTTAAGGTGCGAAGCTTTGGGAACAAGCATGGCAATGAGACCTGGGATTTTGGTGATGGGAGCCCGACGGTGGACGTTCAATCCGACGGGAACGAAGTCCAGTTGGCACCCGATGGCTACGCAGTCACGACTCACCAGTACCAAAAGCCTGGAGAGTACGTCGCTCAAGTACATCGCACGGATGCTTTCGGCGTCAAGGCAGTTGCTCATTTGCATGTTCGCGTCGAAGCCAAACCCGTAACGAATGCAGGGACGAACTCCATCCAAGACGCTGCTCGAAAGCGGATTGAGCCTTACTTTATGCCGCCCGATGAGTGGAAGGGCGTCATGGGGGAGTATCGATCGCCGCTTAAGTTTGACGACGGGCGAGTGGTGCAGAACTCCGAACAATGGGCCGAACGTCGGGCGGAGATAACCAAGTACTGGCACACTCGCATGGGAGCTTGGCCGGCACTTATTACAGAACCCAAGGTCGAGATACTCGAAAAAACCCGCCGGGAAAACTTCCAGCAGTTCAAGATTCGCTTTCTTTGGACACCCAATGAGTTTACAACTGGATACTTGTTGGTTCCTGATGGCGAAGGCCCGCGCCCTGCCGTTGTTTCCGTTTACTATGAGCCAGAAACGGCGATTGGATTGAAGGGTGCAGACCGGGATTTCGCTCTTCAGTTAGCTCGACGGGGCTTTGTGACGTTATCGATTGGAACCGCCGATGCGACCGCAGCAAAGACATACTCAATTTATTCTCCGAGCTTGGAAGATGCCAAGGTGGAGCCGTTATCGATGCTGGCCTACGCGGCAGCCAACGCATGGTACGTCCTCGCGTCTCGCCCGGAGGTCGATTCGAAGCGTATTGGGATTGTGGGTCATTCGTTCGGTGGCAAATGGGCGATGTTTGCGTCCTGCTTGTTCGATAAGTATGCGTGTGCTGTCTGGTCCGATCCCGGTATCGTGTTTGATGATACACGATCCAATATCAATTATTGGGAGCCGTGGTATCTGGGTTATCATCCGAAACCGTGGCGAGAGCGAGGCTTGGTGACACAATCCAATCCAGCGAGTGGAGCGTATCCACGATTGAGAACCGAGGGACATGACTTGCACGAATTGCATGCCTTGATGGCACCACGACCTTTCCTCGTCTCGGGTGGAGAAGAGGATCCGCCGAGACGTTGGGTTCCGCTGAACCACACTATCGCGGTCAATGCGATACTTGGGTTCTCAGAACGCGTCGCGATGACGAATCGCCCAGAGCATTCGCCGAACGCGGATTCGAATGCACAGGCCTATGCATTCTTCGAGTATTTTTTATCGAACAGCCGGTAGCTTATTTCCCGCCGATGGCCTTGACGAGCATGCTGGTAAGTCCAGAGGTGTAGTCGTTTTGTCCGTCCCAAGCCCACATGTTTCGCATGAGGTCCGAGAGCAACAAACCGCCGAATCCCATCAAGAGCAGAATGCCCAACAGAAGCAATACATCTCCCGTTCCATACGGTGTCTCAGGGATACCGCGCACGCCCGCACCCGCCACCATGGCTCCACCAGCCAATGCGGCTTCATCTCCAAAACCGCCACCATCATCGAAGCCGCCTTCTTGGATTGCATCAAACCCACCCGCGCCTGCAGGGATCGCTCCAAATTCACTTGAGTCTTCAAGTTCGATCACTTGAGAGCCGCTGTCATCGTCGACTTCGATACCGCCACTGGACGGTGTTAACTGAAACTCCTCGCCTTGCTGGAAATCGATCAGAGCGCCGCTGCCAAGTCCACTCACGCCGCTTGCGGATCCTGCACCGGAACCGCCAGCCACTTCCGCACCAAGATCCAATCCGGAAATTCCGGTACCCGCTAAGTCAAGTGGTTCGTCTTCCAAAGACAATCCACTATCGGAAGGGCTCATCAAATTAATTCCACTTTCGGAACCTAAGCCTACGCCAGAATCTGAGCCAAGTACCAAGTCGTCTTCGTCATCGCTTGCAAGCTCAAGGCCTCCACCGATCCCAATGCTACCGCTTCCAGAATCTGAAAGCGATCCGGAGCCGAGCACATTTGAATCTTTGCTCATCAAGTCAAGACCGCTTTCACCTGGCGATCCCTCTGCCATCAATTTCAAATCGCTACCGATCTCGACTTCGCTTCCCGAACCACCCTCCTCTTGTAGTTTCAGATCCGAAACACCAGCCACATCCGCCCCTTTTCCCAAGTCCAGGTCCAGGCTGCTGGAAGATCCCGCTTTTCGATTGACCAATCGTACTCCGCTGCCGCTCTTCGGGTCAGGCACAAGCGAAACGTCGCTCCCTAAGCGGCTGTCATCGTCGCTCAATTTAAGTTCGCTGCCCAAGCCGACTTCGCTCAAACCGGCTTTCCCTATCGTAGAGCCGCTCTTGCTACCCGACGGTCCAGGTTGCCTCTCTGAAACCAGAATGGACGAACCACCCGCTTCTTCATCAAGCGCATCGCCATTGAGTTCCGACTGCACACGTTCAATCTCTTCGGATTTGAACTTCCAAGACGAACCATCTCGATATCCGAAAATCTCTCCCCGGGATCGCATCTCGACCAGTTCGTCTGGGGAGAGACTAAGAATCTTTGCGGCTTCATCAAGCGATACGTAATTTGCCATACCGGTGTCACTTCGAAGTGAGAGAACAAACGCGGGAAAATAAGCTTCTAACAGACTAATCTACGCACGCGCCAGATTCCAGTCATGCGTTTATGACATCCCTATGAAATAATTTGCAAGTTTCCGATGCGTGGGATTGGGAGGGTCAAATCGAATTTCCTGGGTTCCAGATTCGATTCGGTTGATTTTTTTACCCAAATAAGTTGCACACCCCTAAATTGCACGACGCTCCGCGTCGTAATTCCTGACACTTCGTGATTCCTGCGACGCGGAGCGTCGCACAACGAAGGGCATACTCCAAAAAGCAGCGAATTCGGCCTGCGGTGCACCACAGAAGTGCTGGGTGCACCAGAGAAATCCTTACGAATTGAGCTAGATTTCAGTAGCGTTCGCGTCGTCCACCACCACCGCCGTTGCCGCCGCCATATCCGCCACCGCCACTATTGCCGCCGCCATATCCGCCACCGCCATATCCGCCACCGCCACTATCGCCTCTATCGCCTCTATCGCCTCCGCGTTCACGTCGGCCGCCACCTCCACCTCCACCACCTCCACCACCTCCACTACCACCGTATCCGCCGCCACCGTATCCACCGCCGCCACCACCGCCGTACCCGCCGCCACCACCATATCCTCCACCACCGCCGGCCGGACGCTCTTCCCGCGGCCGTGCTTCGTTGCAAGATATCCTGCGTCCCGCGACTTCTTGCTGATTCAAGGCTTCAACCGCAGCCTTGGCTTCATCTCCGCTTGGCATTTCCACAAACGCGAATCCTCGTGAACGCCCCGTCTCGCGATCAACGATGATACTGACCTTACTCACTTCACCAAACCTTGCAAACGCCTGCCTAATTTCATCTTCGGTCGCTCGAAAGGAAAGATTTCCCACATAAATATTCGTCACTGACCAAACCCTCTTACTAAGAAATACGCCTTGCCACATCCATCTGGACAAGCAATGCGCAAATCAAAAACCAATGAGCCGACTTGTGAAGACAGCTCCCTGAAAAAAACCGCGGAGCGTCAACCATTCTTCTTCAACACAAGGACTCTAACAAAGGACCTGGCGAGCAAGCGAGGTTGGCAAACCTAGGAAACAACATTCGGATTATCCGACGACCTAGATATGAAGTCAACGGAGAAATGATCTAAAACTTCGAAAGTGCCAGCGAGCAACACTGGCCCAAAAACGTGCGCATCCCAACGCACCTATTTTCCACGGAAATTGGACAGCACCTTCCCAATCACGATAACAAACAACAGAAGTGGAACGATGCAGGTCAACATTCCGATCAGAATCGACCACGAAAAGGAATCTCCCGTTTCTACGACTTTGCTCCAATTAACCGGTTTGGAAACTCCAACAATTGCAGAATTGTTAGGCTTCGCTAGCAGATTGATCACCTCTTTGGCCGTCCCACTATCGATGGCTTCTAACAACGAGAAATCATCAGCACTATTACCACTGGCCGAATCGTCTCGTTCTGCAAAAACCTCTTGTACGGCTTTCTGAAGTGCGGCTTGGTCGTCTGCGCGACGATAGCTATGTACTTGAGTCGCTAACGAGTGATCTTGTTTCATGTCGACACCGATTGCATCCACAATGATGCCTCGCGACAATACGTCCGGCAGGTAGGCTGCAAGCAATCTCGCATCGTTCGCTTCCCCATCCGTTACGATCAAAAGACGGTAGTTTCCAAAGATTTGCTTCTCGCGCATCTTGAGCAACGCATCCGCTCCTTCGCGAATCCGATCACCCAATGGTGTACCTCCGTCTGCCCTCAACGCTTTCACCGAGCGCGTTGATGACTCGACAGACAATGGTTCCAACGGTATGACCCAGTGTTCTTTCGAAAGCGAACCATTGAGTAAAAGCACACCCAATTTCGTATCGCGTTTAAACTGCTTGAGCACGGCCGCAATCGCGGACTTGGCAGCCTCCATACGCGTCCCGCCATTTCTCATTTGCTCATTCATGGACCCTGAGTCATCAAGTACGATGACCACAATGTCTTGAGCGATCGAACGGGGCGCTGCAAACGCCACGAGCAAAGCAGCGATTGCAAGGGGAATGACATGCTTCATTTCATGGCCTTTCATTTCTTGTCCTTCCTCGCTCGATTACGGCGAGCAGCAGATTGAAAATCTACCAAAAGTAGATTGGGACCAATGTCCCGATCCGTTGTTTGGATGGGACAATGGTCCCATCCTACACCCAGTTTCATCCGGTATCTTTCACTCTGTCGCTCGCTTAAAAGTTGAAATCGCTCGGTGTGAGTGATTCCGGGTTCACTTTCACGATCCGAAATTCTACCCGCATATTCTCTTTGGCTTCTTCCAAATTGCGGGGCTTCGGAATGATCGGCTCGGTAATTCCAACGCCGATAGGTACGATTTGAGAAAGGTCAATATTCATTTGCGATTGCTTTGCATAGCGTTGAAGCTCCAAATAAACCGCGTCAGCCCGAGACTTGGAAAGATTGAGGGCCGCTTGCATGGTTATCAATGGGTCCGGGTCGCCACCACCAAACGCTCCGCCCTTCACAAGCTCAAGCACTTCCTTGGTACGACTCAGATCGAGCGGTTTACCGTTCAAAAAATAGCGATAGTTCCCCGTAGTGCCGGTTTGTTGAATGACTTTCTTCGCGAGTCCACTCTTGACGAGATCCAACAACGTTTTCGTAGGATCGGAGTGTCCTCGAATAATCACCCTAGCGTTGCCAAACTTACTGGCTTCACGAAGGGCTCTCGCAAAATCCGCTCCATAACGATCGGATGAAAAGTCCTTTTCATTTTGCTCAAAGTTGATTGTGAAGCTAACAATGGTGCTGGCATCCAAGTTGTCCCCCAAGAACAGGTCTGTCGATTCCGGATTGTTCTCCCCCTGGAAATTCTTGATGTCTTTGGGCTCCGCGTATTCGAGCCCCGAAATCTCCGCGATCTTCTGATAGTCCGACTTCACGAAATTATTTGGGTCATAGCCAGTGCGGTTTTTTGCATAACCCCAACTCGTTGCTAGATTGACGGACTCTTCCATCTTGTTCTTGAAACCGCTCTGATTCTTGGGGTCGAGGAAAAACGCAAGCTGGCCAGTCAATCCAACGAACGAACAATCCTTCAACAGCCCGTGCGCATCCTCTTCCAAAGTCGGAAGCGTCTCCTTGCCAAAAATGCGTTGTGACAAGGAGAGTAGCTGCTCATATTCCTTGGATAGCTTTTTGGTTTCGTCAAAACTCTTTCGCATCGCAACAACTTGAGCAGTCGCCTTGAGTTGGCCCGCTACAAACTTCTTTACCCATTCTTTGTTGGCGTCGTACCAGTCACGTCGCACGGCATAAACGTCTGCGATCGACCGGCTCATCTGAGCCGTGCTATTCACAACGTGAGCTCCGGCCACTGTTCCCTCGGCACCGCTACCCTCAAGGTTCAGCCCAGTGCTCAGTCCCATCATGTCAGGCGTGATGACACAGCAAGCGTCAATCGAAGCGTCTTTTCGAAAGGCTTCTGCGGGTCCATCCGGGCCGGTAATGTCTTTCGTCCACACGATCTCAACATCGGATTTATTAAGCTTGGCTGCACTCAATGAATCGTAAAGAAGCCCGACGTGTGGGCCACCTTGCTGACAAGCAATCTTTTTCCCTTTCAAATCGTTGAGACTGCGAACCCCTTTTCTCGCGACGATATGATCTCCAGCGCTCCATGACAATTGCAAGATGACAACAGGCTTGGTCCTTGGGTCGGAACCAACCACTTCGCCTGCAAGGCCTATCATGTGCATCGTGCCTCGTAGAAACGGACTCTTGCCCTGCATGTAGTTTTTGACTTGTCCGACGAAGTCATCTCCTGGGACGAGTTGAATGTCCAGGCCAGACTGCTGGAAAATCGACGAAGGCTTGGTTTTCAGGTCTCCGTTAGCAAGAAACGTTGCTACATCACCGCCCCAAAGAATGTAGGGGACCTCAACGGCACCACCTTTCGCAACGCTTTGAACCTGAACGCTTCCCACCAAATCGGAGAAATATTCTTGGGCAAGCAAGCTCACGGGCAAGCAAAAAATAGAGATCCATGAGAAAAGTGAGACGATTGGCGTACTGTATTTTTTCATGTTCGAAGATCTTTTTTTCAGGAAAAATGAACTTGCCGTTTATCAACGCTCCAATTCTACCGGATGCCTTGCAGCTCAAGTAGGCGGATTTCGTCTTCCATCAGGGCGCGATCCTTGTCGGAAATGCTCGGATCGGGCAACAAAGATCGCCGAGTGCAGTTTACCAAGGCCTGCAATGTCTGATAGCGACGCGTTTGTTTGATCGCCGGCTGCATGAAATCACGGATAGTCGACTTCAATTCCTCTTGATCTTTGGGTGGGATTGCTTTGAGCTGACTGCGCAAGGCCGCATATCCTGCCGACGAGAAGTCCTGTTCGAGACCTTCCATATCGAGCCAATCCACCAACGCATCATCCCCTAAATTTGTCGGTTTGAGCATCCAGCGAATGAATTCCTTGCGATCTTCGCCGACCGGATCCAAAATCGGAATAATCAAATCTCCAACCCGACCCGGCCGACGAATATCCGGTGAGAGCAAGTGAATTCGGGCCGTCATCAAAAGCCAAATCACTTTTCCTCGAAGCCTTGGGTCGCTCATCATACCTTGGATTTTACCCGTCAAACGACGCTCCGTTTCGTGCGCACCCTCGCCTACACTACCGAACTGAGTGTCCGCTTCATCCACGAAAATCACAACTTGCTCCAATGCTTCTAACACGCGTTTGAGACGTTCAAAAATGACGTCTGTCTGGCCAAACCATTGACTGCGAATGTTTTTCAGCACCAAAACGGGCATATCCAACTCGGCCGCCACCGCTTCGAAAATAAAGGTCTTGCCCCCACCGATCGGACCCGCAATAGCCGCTCCTGGCAGCGCGCGGTCGTCCGGCAATTTCATCCGAGGAATCAAATAGGTTTGCAAAAACTCCTTTAACTTCGAAAAACCAATCACATCCTTGAGCGACTGCGATGGTTTCTTAAACTCGATCACGTCCTCGCCAAGCTGCGATTGAATGAACTGCTCGACCTGCAACGTGATGTCTTGGCGGTTGATCGGCTTCTGAGAATAGTCGGCAGCCAAAAGCAATTGCCGCATCGCATGGAGACTTAACCCAGCAGTCGCTTCGGCAACCGTATCGGCGGACTGAGGCACACTCCGATTTCCAGAGCTGACACTATGCCATTGTATGAAGTGCTTGCGCGACGCCAAATCCGGTGCCGAAACATCCACCGATAATACCTGCGGAAGCCGCGCAATGCGAGGATGAATCAGACTTCGAGACTCTGCGAATAGCAAAACCGTGTCCTTTCCACCAAAAAAACTAGGGTCGCCAAACCAGTCGGTAACAATCGCAATACGACGCACTTGAGCATCGTTCATCCTGGCTACGTCGCCATCGCCCGAGGGCAATAGCATGTCCGCTCCCTCGATCATGATGAGTAAATTTTCTTTGAGGCAAGTTCGCGAACAAATCGTCAACTGCCTCAAGAACTCCAAGGCTTGAGTTGCATTGCCGATGGCATCCCGGAGATACTGATCGAATTCTCGTCGCCGTAATTCGAACTTGCTCCCATCGTTGAGCACCTCGCGCATTGGAATCGCATCGGTCGCAATGCCATTCTTCCAAGCCGCCCAAGCTTCGCGCAGTTTCGTTTTATCCTCGTCCGAAACACGCACAGGCCCGTTTAGTTCATAGATGACCTGTATTAACCCAGGGATTTGGGTTTTCGCTTGGATAAATGGCATTAGCGGGACGTACTGCTTGCCGTCGAAATACAGATCGTAAATATTTCCAGAAATCACAATCGATCGAGCTTGACCGGAATTGATAATCCGAGCCAAATTCCCAAAGAACGGATAAGAAGTCGAGGGAAGATCACCCGTAGGTACCTGGATGGCAACTGTGCTCATGGGATTCAATATCGAAAAACAAAATGTGCTTGAGACGAGTCAATAAACCGCCAATTATAGACGATCGGCTATGATTGTGCGTCACGTCCTTCTAATTCTTTGTTGAGCCAACCAATGTACTTGTTCGTCCAAATTCACCCAGTACCCGGTCAACGACTTCCGCAATCTTTTGAAGGACTTGTGGCTGCGTTGAGCGATTTGCCCGGTATGGTCTTCGAACTGGACGGATCGTTTGTTTGGGTGGACCACCAAAGTCATCCTCCTCGTCAAATGGACGCCATGGTCTACGATCGCGACGGTCGTTTGGAGTATGTGGACGTAAAAGGCGATTGCAACCTAGAACAATGGCGAGCCCTCTGCCATGCCATTTGCAGCCTAAAAATCTCAGAAGACACTAAGATGGTCAACGACCAGTCCATCGACGCCATCATCCGAGTTCATTGGACTCAAACCGGCGATTGGACGACAGTTGGCGAGATCTCAACTAAGCTGGCAATCGTTTCAAACTGATTCGCGTTGCTGAGAATTTGTTGAGGATCGATCAAGGCATGAGCGGCACTCAGCAAAGAGGGATGGTATACTTAATGCGACTGTTCTGAGACCGTAACGAATGCGGCTGAATCCGCTTCCCCCTTGTTTGGCAGAGGTTTTGTTCGATGGCTTCACAGATCATCAGCGCGAAGCAACAGGCGCATAAGCAGGAGAATTTTGAAGTCCACCCACCGCTTGAAGCTGGCGATCATATTACTCAGAAGGAATTCCATGCGCGCTACGAGATAATGCCCGATCATATGAAGGCAGAATTGATTGGAGGAGTTGTCTACATGCAGTCTTCATTGAAACGTTCTCATGGTCGCTCGCATAGCCTGTTGATGCATTGGTTGGGTTGTTATGCGGTCGAGACGCCAGGTGTTGAGGCGTACGATAACACAACGGCGATTTTGGGCGAAGACAGCGAACTTCAACCGGATGCGTGCTTGATCGTCTCGCCCGAAAAAGGGGGGCAAATGAGATTTACGCCAGATGACTACCTGCAGGGTGCACCAGAGTTCGTTGGTGAAATTGCTTCTAGTTCGGAATCTTTCGACTTGCATAGCAAGAAACGCGATTACGAACGTGCGGGCGTAAAAGAATATTTGGTGGTCGCTTTACGCCAGCAAAAACTTGTTTGGTTCGTAAATCGAAAAGGTACCTTTGAAGAGCTGTCTCGTGAGTCAGACGGCAGCTACCATTCGCAATGTTTCCCAGGTCTGTGGCTTGATCCCACGGCATTCGCCACCCTTGACGGGAAAGGCGTGATCCGTGTCTTGAACATGGGAATGGCGACCGAGGAACACGCTATGTTTGTCCAGAAACTTCAAAGATGAATTCAATGGATGCCATGCTATACTTGGCGACCCTAGAGCCTCCGTTTTCTTCCCAGATGCCAAAACCGTATTTCAAAATGGCGAAAAAATCCACAACAACCGAAGGTAAAACGCAAGAATTACCGAGCGGATCCAAAGCCGAACATGCCTCGAAAGAAAAGAATTCCGCTGCCGATTCAGGCATCGCTACCTCGAGCGGCAACGGAAAATACACGGTCGTGGCGCGACGCTATCGGCCAAAAACGTTTGCCGAGCTGGTCGGGCAATCGACCGTCGCCCAAGCCTTGCTCAGCGCAATCAATAGCAATCGAGTGGGTCATGCTTACTTATTCACGGGTGCTCGCGGGGTCGGCAAAACCAGCACCGCTCGAATTTTTGCCAAGGCCCTAAACGCATCCGCAGACACGAATGGCCAGTTCGATCCGAATTCCGATATGGCGCAAGCCATCGATGCCGGCGAAGACATGGACGTTCTGGAAATCGACGGTGCCAGCAATCGCGGTATCGATGAAATTCGACAATTGAGAGCCAACGCAGCCGTGCGTCCAAGCCGATCGCGTTACAAGATCTACATCATCGACGAAGTGCACATGTTGACGACCCAGGCTTTCAACGCACTGTTGAAAACGCTGGAGGAGCCGCCAGGGCACGTCAAGTTTATCTTCTGTACAACCGACCCGGAGAAGCTTCCCATCACGGTTCTGTCGAGATGTCAGCGATTCGATTTTCCGCCCGTACATACCGAACAGATCTACGAACGGTTGAAGTTCATTTGCCAGAACGAAGGAACCAACGCAGACGAAGCGGCATTGAGATTGATCGCACGACGGGCTGCTGGGTCGATGCGAGACAGCCAATCACTTTTGGAACAACTGTTGAGTTTTGGCGGAGATCGAATTACCGCCGATGTTGTTCACGCCATGCTTGGTACCGCTGATGAAACGCGTCTAAGTACCTTTGCATCACGATTGATCGAGCGAGACGCAGCAGGCGCCTTGCGGGAACTGGACAATGCTGCCAGTGAAGGGGTCGATGTCGGTCAATTGGCAGAGCAATTGTTGGGATTCCTGCGCGACATGATGACCGTTAGCGTGGGCGGCGGTGCTGATTTGATTCGAACGGCAAACACCAATAGCGCGGATCAACTCATCGAATGGGGCAAGAGCTGGGGTACGATGACGCTATTGTCCGCTTTGCAATTGCTCGATGAAACCATTGTCAAAATGCGTCACAGCGTGCAGAGTCGAGTATTGCTCGAAGTGGCACTGGTGCAAATCTGCAACTTGCAAGACTTGCAATCGCTCTCCGAGCTTGTAAAAGCATTTGCCGCAGGTCAACAAGCTCCCGTGCGACGTGTCGCGGCTCCAGCGGGTGCCAGAGTCGCCGTACCTGCCGAAGAAGCAAAAAAAAAAGATAACTTAGCAGTGCTTGTTCCTGAGGAATCGGATAGGGACATCCAAAGTAACTCCGGTAAGGATACCGATATCGCCGAAATGCCTGAATCCGCAACCGACGTCAATCCTAACGCCGTTGAGACGGTGGAAAATGCAGAACCCGTCGATGCGTTGGTGGAATCAATCGAAACGGTCACAGTCATTGCGGCCCCAATTCTAGAGGCAACGCCCCTTACGATGGCTGCCAAGGACTCCACCGCAGAAGAATCCCCAACCGAACGAGGCCAAGCCGTTGACGAGTCGAATACCGAACCGGAACTTTCAAATCAAGTTGTTGCACCGGTCGATCCCTTGCTGCAATTCCGCGCGTGTGCGATCAAGTTGGGCGGCTTTGCAGAGCAATGCGCCGCAATGGCAGTCCGCATCGAGGCTATTTCCGACTCGCAATGGAGAGTTTGCTTGTCCCGCGATGGTGCCATGGTTCGAGATTACTTTGTTGCGGGCGAAAACGGCAAACGGCTCAAGCAAGCGGTAAAACAAATGGTTGGTCGCGATATCCATTTGTCTTTCGAATTGACGGACGAACTGAGTTCCGTCGCCCCTGCACAGGAAGCCGACGTTACCCAACCGAACTTGGAGGAGCCGGCCGTCGAGACTGTGTCGCGAACTGTTTCGCAAGCCCAGTTAATTCGCAATGCAATGAACAATCCTCTGATCAAGCAGTTCATGGATGTGTTTGAAGGTCAGATCCTGAGAGTCGACCCCGTTCGAAACCAAGTCCCTGCGCTGCATTTTCAGCTAACGGAAACGCCGCTTGTCAATGCACATGAGAACAATGCGTTGCCTTCACACTAATGGCACAGATTGCAGGTTTTGTTGCACTGTGCAATCTAGTTACCAGGCTCTGCGGCAGAGCCTGGGAACGAGTAGTCTCCTGTGCGACGCTAATTTCAATCATTGGCACTAGGCAAATGTCACCTACTCTTTTACCTTGGTGTCAGCAGCCCCTTCTTCGTCCGTATGCTCTTCGTCCTCATGTTCTTCGTCTTCCTCTTCTTCTTCGTCTTTATCCACCGAGAATACAAAGGCGGAACGGACAGGTGGGGGCATCGGAGAGTTTGCGCCTCGAACACTTCGCCAAACGATATCACCCAACAAAAGATCGTCGGCGGCATCTTCTCGGGATAAATCCATCTTTTCCGATTCGGCAGCACCCCAGGCCAACGCTGTGTTGATGGTGTTCAAGTCGACGAGGTTTGGCTTTGCTTCGAACTTGGTTGTGTCTGCAGTCTTACCGAAACTTGCATACATGGGATTGGCCGCCGCGTCGAATTGGGTCATCGGTTCAAGGCCCAGAATCAGTTCCATGGAACGCAACATACTGGCTGTCGTATAGAGAGTTGAGTCGACAGTCCCTCGCCTTACATAGGGGCTAATCGCCAATGCAACCGTGCGATGAGCATCGACGTGGTCCGAACCATTTTGCGCGTCGTCTTCAACCACGAATATCGCAGACTTGGACCAATATCGACTATTGGAAATGGTCTCAACAATCTTTCCAAGCGCGAGGTCGTTGTCCGCAACCATTGCGGTTGGCGTACGTTTGCCGACACGCGTTCCGCTTGTGTGGTCGTTTCCAATTCGAAGAACAATAAATTGAGGCAGGTTATCGTTTCGATCGAACTCGGCAAGTTTCTCAGCGAATCGCTTCGCCCGATCCACATCTGGAAAATCCAAGTCGTAAGAGCGATAGAGCGGATCAAAGTGATCCTCCAAGGCCTTGACTCTGGCTTTTCCGGGAACTCCCGGTGTGCGAGCGTTTTGAATAAATTCCCCAAAGCTAAAGTAACTTACGCCTGCCTTTGCGCATTTGTCCCAAATGTAACCGCTCGAAGGAGCTGCGATTTCGTATCCCCCCTCCGACGTGTATCCAATCTTGCCTTTCCCACCGCGATAGCTTAATGGCCAAGCTCGCTCAACAAAGTCGGTTGCATAAGCGGCCATCGACCACTCATGACCATCCGCGCTCACTTCGCTTTCAACATAGAAATTATCCAAAAGCACAAAGTCGTTGACCAATGCGTGATGGTTCGGCGTTACCAACTCAGGAAAGATACAAAGATTGGCATCCCCATTTCCTTTCGCAATGTCACCGAAGACTTGATCGTAGGTTCGATTTTCTTTAATGATGTAAAAGCAATGTTTAATTGGACTGGGATCACCAACGCGACCTGGGATGGCGGAATCCATTGCCAGCGACTGCAGGTTGGGTTGTTCGTCCTGACGCAATGGCGAAACGGCATAGGCGTCCTTGGTGAATCGAACCATTTGAGCAGGCGATGGGGCCGGAATAATGCTGAGCGTCCCTTTGAACAGTCCGCCGATGTACTCGCGAACCGATGGAGGAGGTTCTCGCAATGGATTCGGACCTTTCGCATTATCGCGAGATGCGAGCCCCTTGCCGTTGGCAACCAAGATTTGTTGACCAGAATCTGCAAATCGAACACTGGTCGGGTACCAGCCAACAGGGATAAAGCCAAGCGACTTTGACTTTCCGCGTTCCTGAATATCAAACATGGCGATGTTGTTGTTGTCCGCATTGGCAACAACGAGAACCTTCTCATCCGGGGAAACGGCCAGACTATTGGGTGTACTTCCGTTGGTGCGTGTTGCATATAAAGACGTGCGAATAACTTCTTTCTGTGCACCTGTTTCGGCATCGAGCATGACCACCGAATTATCGTCGGTGCATCCGACCATCAGTAGTTTACCTCCGTCCAAAAACAGCATCTCCGTCGGATGGCTGCGAACAGGCCATTGGGCCAATAACTTCTGAGACGCAATATCGACAACCGCGATGGAAGCTTGGCCCCACAAGCTAACCATCGCACGTTTTTGGTCAGGTGAAACGATTACGTCAATTGGAAAGCTACCTTTTGGAAGGTCCACCTTGGATACTGTGCCTCCTTCTCCAAGCTCGGCGATAACGAGCTGATCCGCCATCAACCCACAAGCCAAGAGTTTTTTGCCTTCACCTGTTTCGGTAATTCCAGCGACCACCAGCTTGTCTTTAGGATCGGCCAACTGGATTTTTTTGTTGAGGGTGAGATATCCTTCACGGTGATCGAAAACGTAAACGAGCTCATCTTCGGCGCCGCTCACATAAAGTCGACTGCCATCCTCGGAAAATCGAAGTCCCTGGAATGTCTGATCGATGACAACCGAGGAGCGAATCTTGCGATCCGCGAGGGAAATGATCCTGATCTCGTGTGTCCCCCAACCAGTGTGCTGTAGGGCTGCAAATTTTCCGTTTGGCGAGATTTCCATGCGGCTGGGAAAATCACCTAAGTCGATCTGCTCGCCGGCTGGTCTCAACGACCATCCATTGGGCAACAATGTCTCACCGCTAATCTGTAGTCCCGGCAATTGGATCCGACTTTTTTGAGCCAGTTTTTCTTGGGATTTTGCGGTGGAACAAAGCAGGCAAGGCATCGCAATGAGCGAGACGAAACCGGTCGCGATGGTAAAGAAACGGTAGGAAGTAGACATGTAGATTATGGTTGTTTTTCGCAAGTTTTAAACGATACGATCTGCGTTGCGGAAACGCAGCGGAACGGGACAGGCCATCGTTTTAACTAAGTTTTCCGTCAACGGGAGGCAGACGCAAGAAAATCATCGATTATTCACATCGCGTAGTGCGTCCCGGTTAGAATAGCAATCGTTCACCACCCTTCCTAACCTTTCTTCCTACCGAGGATGAGCATGCGACTCGTTAACAGTATCTTCATGATGGCAATGATGTTTGTTTCCACCACTTTTGCCGCAGACGGACTCAAAGTCGGTGACAATGCACCGGCATTTGAACTCAAAGGGAGCGACGGCAAAACATACGCAGCCAAGGATTTCGTGGGCAAACAAGCGGTGATTATCGCTTGGTTTCCACGTGCCTTTACGGGTGGATGCACGAAAGAATGCAATTCGATGCGGGAATCAGGAGCTCAATTGCGAGAGTACCAAGTCGCCTACTTTACGGCGAGCACGGACCCGGTCGAAAAGAACGCGGACTTCGCCAAAAGCCTCAACCTCGATTATCCAATCTTGTGCGATCCTGAAGGGAAGAATGCAAAGATGTTCGGAGTCTTAAAACCAGATGGCAAGGCCGCGAATCGGGTTACCATCATCATTGGAAAAGACGGAAAGATCTTGGCTATCGACGATATGGTGAAAACGGAAACCCACGGGAAAGACCTTTCCGAGCAATTAGCAAAGCTTGGCGTTGCAAAAAAAGCTGCTAAGTAGTTTTAGTGAACGTCAGCCGACGATGTTCTTGTAGAAGGTGAGTGCCAGTTCGCGCTACACCTTTTGGAAACTGCGGTTCCATAACATCCCTATCTCCTTCCCTCCCGATTCGATTATGCGAATGCCGAACATTTTCAAAGCATTTCCAACGAAAGTCCTCGCTTCGATTGCATTGGCTCTCCCTTGTTTCGCTGGCGGGTTTTTGGGCCTCAGCGACATTGCTCAAGCCGAGGAAATTGAATTCAATCGCGACGTCAGGTCCATCCTCTCCGAGAATTGCTTTGCCTGCCATGGACCCGACCAGAATAAACGCGAAGGCGGGTTGCGGTTGGACTCCCGAGACGGGGCTGTCGCAAAATCGGATTCCGGAAAGGTTGCCATCGTTGCAGGCAATCCAGATCAAAGTGAATTGATTGCGAGGATCTTGTCTGATGATCCCGATGTTCACATGCCGCCCGCTCGATCGGAAAAGCATTTGACCACCGCTCAGAAAGAGACGCTGCGACAGTGGGTTGCTCAAGGAGCCAAGTACCAGAGTCACTGGGCGTTCATTCCGCCTGTGCGGCCTTCGCTACCCAGGGTCGCCAACATGACAACGGAGCGCGCCAATCCGATCGATTTGTTTATTCGCGGACGGCTTGAACAGGAGGGTTGTTCGCCTGCAAAGGAGGCAGACAAAGTAACACTCATTCGCCGTGCAACGCTGGACTTGACAGGTCTCCCGCCCAACCCCGAGGAGATCGATGCGTTTTTAAAAGACGAGTCCATCGATGCCTACGAAAAGGTAATCGATCGTTTGCTGAATGCACCGCAATACGGCGAACGCATGGCGATAAATTGGCTGGACTACGCTCGCTACGCCGACAGCAATGGCTTCCAAAGCGATGGGAGTCGCGACATATGGGCTTGGCGAGATTGGGTCATCCAAGCCTACAACAAGAATCTACCATTCGATCAGTTCACCATCGAACAATTGGCTGGCGATCTGCTGCCGAATGCCACACCAGACCAAATTATCGCCACCGGATTCAATCGCAACCATCGTTTGAATGGCGAGGGCGGGCGAATCGAAGCCGAGTGGTTTGTCGAAACAGTGATCGACCGGGTCGAAACAACGGGGCTGACCTGGCTCGGACTTACTTTCAATTGTTGCCGCTGCCATGATCACAAGTTCGATCCGATTTCGCAAAAGGAGTTCTATTCGTTGTATGCGTTTTTTAATTCCAACGACGAAAGCGGAGTCCTCGCACCCTCCGGAAAGAATGGCGAAAACACCCCGCCACTGCTAACGCTCTCGACTGCCGAAACCGAGCGGGAAATTGCGAGACTCGAGTCGATCCGGTCCAACGCGGACACAAACCTCAAGAATGCTGAAAGTCGATTGCCCGCTTGGATTCAAGATTGGGAAAAGGCGATGGCAGTCAAACCGAGCGAAATCGAATCCGAGTGGCGTCCATTCGATAACGCGATCGCCAAGTCCGTTGGGGGAGCCCAATTAACCAAGCTAAGCGATGGTAGCTTTTTGGCAAGCGGGCCAAATCCGGCCAACGACTCGTACGTTGCCTCAGGCGCACTGCAAGGCTCGGAGCTCACCGCCATTCTCATCGAAGTCTTTCCCGATTCATCGCTTCCGAATGAGAGCTTAGGGCGAGGTTTCAATGGCAACTTTATTTTGACCGATGTATCCGCTCAGATCCAAGCACCAAGTCTATCGGAACCACTCAAGCTTCGATTCACCAAAGCCCAGGCGGACTATGAGCAACAGGGATGGACAGCCGCATCGATCGTGACCGCCCGTGCGAAACGAAAAGCAGATGCAAACATCGGATGGGCCATCGATGGCAACGACGTTACCAAGCGACTCCCCAGGAAACTCGTTTTGCAAACCAACAAAGCCGTGCCAATTCCAAACGATGCCCAGATTGAAATCACCATCAAGAATGGATCGACCCATCAAGACCACAACGTTGGCCGATTTCGTCTGTCGACAACCTCGATTGCCCCAGATCGTATCTCGCTAAAGAGTGCCAGCACGTCCGCCGACGTTCGGCTCATCTTGGATAAACCACCAGAGGCTCGTACGGACGAACAACGCAAGATCTTGGAGGAGCACTTCAAAAAGAATGTGCCGAGCCCCTATGCCGATGCGGTCAAGGAACTTGAGTCTGCCAAGAAGAAATTGCAAGACTATCGCGATGGTTTGCCGACCACCATGGTGATGAAAGAAGGCAAGCCGCGCGATGCGTTCGTTCTGGTCCGTGGCCAATACGATCAACCAAGCGACAAAGTAACGCGCGGTGTCCCCGCCGTCTTTCCGCCGATTCCAGAAACCGAATCAATGGATCGATTGGGGTTTGCAAAATGGATTGTGCAACGCAACAACCCCTTAACGGCTCGCGTTTGGGTCAATCGGGAATGGGAGCGATTCTTTGGTATTGGGCTGGTTAAGACCACCGAGAATTTTGGCGCACAAGCTGAGTATCCGAGCCATCCTGAACTGCTCGATTGGCTGGCTTGTGAATTCATGGAACCAACGAAAAATACATTGGACCCTAGCAAACCTCCAACCGCCTGGGACATGAAATCCCTCCAGAAACTCATACTATTGAGCCAAACCTATCGACAATCGCCGCGAGTCGATCTTGAGCTTGCCAAGCGAGATCCGGAAAATCGATTGTTGACTCGCGCTTCGCGAATCCGCTTGACAGGCGAAGTTCTTCGCGATTCCGCCCTGGCTGTCAGCAAACTATTAGTGCCTAAGATCGGTGGACCGAGCGTTCGCCCGTATATGCCCGAAGGAGTTTGGGACGAGACGAGCAAGTATGGTAACCTTCGCAATTATATGCATGACAAAGGGGAAGGCCTGTATCGTCGAACGATGTACACGATTTGGAAACGGACAGCAGCACCACCCTCGCTGTTGCTCTTTGACGCGCCCAACCGAGAGGCTTGTATCGTCAAGCGATCGAGGACCAATACTCCACTCCAAGCACTGTCGCTCATGAACGAAGTTACGTTCGTCGAAGCGGCTCGCCACTTTGGTTCAAGGATGATTCTGGAAGGCGGTAGCTCCGATCGAGAACGCATTCAATTCGGATTTAGAACGGCCATCGGAAGAGCTCCGACCGATCGCGAATCGGAAGTACTATTGAAAGGTCTGGCGGAAGATCAAAATCGATTTAGGAGCAATCCAGATGCAACCAAGCTCTTGCTTAAGACAGGTGACTCGCCATCGCATCCAGAGCTTGATTCGGCCACGCACGCAGCCTATACGCTGGTCGCCAACATCCTGCTCAACCTGGACGAATTTGTCACTCGTGAATAGAAAACATAACCAATGAATTTTAACATGAACTCCATCCAAACTAACCAATTGCAGGATCGGCTCAATCGTAGACTTTTTATGCGCGGGGGAGCACAGGTTGTAGGAACAGCCGCTCTCGCATCTTTGATGTCGAACGATCTCAAAGCCGACATCCAAGGGGCGGGCTTAAAAGATCCTATCGGCTTGCCTGGCTTTCCAAACCATCCGCCCAAGGCCAAGCGAATCATCTATTTGTTTCAATCGGGCGCACCGTCGCAGATGGATCTCTTCGATCCAAAGCCTTTGATGAAGGATCGCAAAGGAGAAGATCTACCAGCCTCGATTCGCCAGGGCCAGCGATTGACCACCATGACTTCCGGGCAGAAGACTTTTCCGGTTGCACCGTCGATATTTGATTTTAAACAACATGGCAAATGCGGGATGTGGATGAGCGATTTAATGCCCCACATGTCGACCGTGACCGACAAGCTGTGCATGGTTCGATCGATGGTAACCGAAGCGATCAATCACGATCCGGCCATTACCTTTTGTCAAACGGGGTCACAGCTAGCTGGGCGACCGAGCATCGGATCTTGGGTCAGCTATGGACTGGGGAGCGAGAATCTCGACTTGCCCGCATACGTCGTCTTGACATCCTTCGGCAGCGGTCGCAAAGACGATCAACCCCTTTACGATCGGTTGTGGAGCGCTGGCTTTCTTCCCTCAAAACATCAAGGTGTCAAATTTCGTAATCAAGGAGATGCGGTCCTATATCTCTCCAATCCACCTGGCGTTAGTTCCGACATCAGGCGCGCCACTTTGGATCGCCTGGCAGTTCTTAATGGCGAACACTTTCACGAGACACAAGATCCTGAAATCCAAATGAGAATTGCCCAATACGAATTGGCCTTTCGGATGCAATCCAGTGTTCCAGATCTACTTGATCTCGCGAGTGAGCCCCAGCATGTCCTCGATCTGTACGGCCCCGATGTCAAACGTCCTGGCAGTTACGCGGCGAACTGTTTGTTGGCGCGGCGATTGGCGGAACGCGACGTGCGATTCATCCAACTCTTTCACATGGGCTGGGACCACCATGGCGGACTCCCCGCAGCGATTCGTGGCCAATGCACGGACACAGATCAAGCGACTGCCGCGTTGATCAAGGATCTCGAACAACGCGGAATGCTCGACGACACGCTGATCGTCTGGGGTGGAGAATTTGGTCGGACCATCTATTCGCAGGGCGAAATCACGGCAACGAACTACGGCCGAGATCATCATCCTCGGTGTTTCACCATTTTGATGGCAGGTGCCGGAGTCAAACGCGGGCTTACCTTTGGCGAGACCGATGACTACTGTTACAACATCACGCGCGACCCAGTCCATGTGCACGACTTGAATGCAACCATCATGCATCTCTTGGGAGTCCAGCACGAACGATTGACGTACAAATACCAGGGCCGTGATTTTCGATTAACGGACATCCATGGAGTCGTGCGTCACGAACTGCTCGAAGGTTAGTACAAAGCACATCCGCAGATGTTTTTCAACCCAATTAGCCGTTGGGCGATAGCCCCGGTTTTCCAATTGCTCGACATTCGTCGCGAACCGGGGCTGTCGCCCTTCGGCTATCCGTTTGTTTCACGCGAAGACTCATACCGATGTGCTTAGACGGAGGCAAGCACAGCCCAGACTCTGCCGCCGCAAGCATAATAGCTAGCACTCAATAAAAATTTTTGAAACTCCCCTAGCCAAAGCGGCGCTCGGATTCGTTACACTGGTTGCCTAAGTTTTAGCCCAACATACATATTTCGCTTAGGAATGGAGTCGCAGCATGTTAATCTTAGGTCGCCGTGAAAATCAATCGATTGTCTTTCCGAATTGTGGAATCACCGTCCGCATTCTCGATGTGAATGGACGCGTTGCCAAAGTGGGAATCGAAGCCCCTCGAAGCGTGGAAATAATGCGAGGCGAACTCGCAGCGACCAGCGCGACATCCGGTCCTGTCGCAGTCCATCCAAGTAGCAATAGCCACACGTACGAACAAGCCTGTGCACCAGAGAGCGAGTCTGCATTGCTCCAATTCGAACAGCGACTGGCCGATATCAAATCAAGCCTGCACATTTTCCAGCAATTGCGGGCCGCTGGCGATGAGGCAAAAGCGGATACCATTCTGTCCAACCTGCTAAATGATTTGGCACACTTGGACAAAGATTGTCTCGATAGTCACGTCGAACAGCCAGAATCTCGCAAGCGGATTGCATCGGAATTGGTGTCGGAATCGCCAACCATGTATGACTACTCACCTGCAATTGGCCAGTCGCCCCTTTACATACTTATCGTTAACGCACCGAGCAACGTCAAGATTTTCACCCTTCCGGTTGGTAGTTTCCGAGGTTTTCAGGTCTGTACCGTGAACAGCCGATCTGCTGCCTACAAAGCACTCGATTCCAACGAGCCATTCGATTACATCGTCTGCAATGGAGACTCCACCGTGCTGGATGAACTCGAACTTGCGAGAAAAATTCGATCCAATGACAAGTATGACAGGACGAAAGTATTCGTTGCAAACGAATCGACTAGTACACTAGAGCAATTAACAAATGCAAAGGAATGCGGTATCGACGGTTGGCTCGCCCACCCCCTCGCTGCACAAGATCTTTGGAACCACATCGTCGAAAGCAACCAGCTTGAATCCTAGGGACCTCGAACAAATACGTATCTCCAAGGCTATTATCTTTGATTGCGATGGCACCTTGGTGGATTCGATGCCAGTTCACTTTCTTGCTTGGCACCAAACGATGAGTCGTTATGGAATCGAGTTTCCGGAAGATCGATTCTATGCGCTTGGTGGGATGCCCAGTCATCGCATCATCGAGTTGCTCTCGCGGGAGCAGCAGGTCGATGTGGATGCCAATGTGCTTGCCATGGAAAAGGAGCAAGCGTTTTTGGACCGAATCGCGATGCTCGTCCCGATCGAAAAGGTCGTTGAAGTAGCTCGTCAAAGCCGTGGGACAAAACCGATCGCGGTCGCAAGCGGTGGCTTTCGCGAAATCGTCTTACAGCAGTTAACGCAAGTCGCCATGGCCGATTGGTTCGATGCGATCGTCGCCGCCGAAGATACCACGAAACACAAACCGGAACCGGACGTGTTTTTAGAAGCCGCCCGGCGATTGGGCGTCGAGGCTCAGCATTGCCTTGTTTTCGAAGACGCCGATCTCGGTGTTGAAGCTGCCTTGCGAGCGGGCATGCCATGTATTGATGTTCGGACTTTCTTTAGCCCTCGCCGTTTTGCAATCGGTATTTAGAATCAATGATTCGTTGGCGTTGGATTTTTTTCGCGATCAGCATGCTTGTGCTTGTACTCGCCTGGCCTGCCTCACAACGACTCCACCTTGACCGATCGCTGGTTCGGATGTTTTCGCCGAACGATCCGATTCGACGAAACTTCGAAGTGTTGCAAGAGCAGTTCGGAGTTTCGGATCTTGTTGTCTTCGCCTACCGAGACCCTGACCTTTGGAAAACCGACGGGAGCGGCATTGAACGTCTCATGGCCATCCGCCAGAAAGTCGAAGCGATTCCTGGCGTCGCGATCGCCATGGATTTGTCCAAGATCGACCAGATGTTAGAGCAACTGGAAAAACCGCTATCTCTCTTTGGCTCGTTAGGCAAACCCTCGGGGCATCCACTGCTGGATCCAAAAAGTGAGTTGTCTAAAAAGTTCAAATCGATCTTCGAAGGGCAAACCCATAGCCGAGACAGCGACCTAGTAGCGATAGCCTGTTTGCTTGCTCCCTCCGATCAACCTGGGACGTCGAACTCCAAAACGCTAGCCGAACTTCGTGCTCTTGGCAATTCACTACCGCAAGCATTTGGCGTGTCGGTTGCATTGCAAGTTGGACAGCCAGTCATGGTGGAAGAGGGCTTCGAAGCGATCGAACTCGACGGAAAGCGACTCGGCATTTTTTCTGCCATCAGCTTATCGCTATTGATCTTGATCGGATTTCGCTCGGTGCGTTGGGCAATCATCACCATTGCGGTCGTTCAGTGGTCGTTGATCGTGACACGAGGCTTGCTCGTCTGGTTGGCCTGGGAATTAACAATGGTCTCGTCAATGCTTTCGTCGATCGTGACGGTGATCGGCGTGGCAACGACCATGCATTGGATGCTAGGTTATCGTTATACCATGGAATCAAATTTGACTCCTGAACAAGCGCTTCGCCAATCGATGAGAGATCTTTGGAGACCGATCGTGTGGGCTTGTATCACGGACGCGATCGGGTTTGCCTCATTGATGTTTGCCAAAGTCGGACCGGTGCAAGACTACGGATGCATGATGGCCATTGCATCGTTGGTGGTTATGGTCGGCATTTTCGTCCTAGTCCCAACAATGGCCTTGGTTCCATTAGCGCCGGCGTTCATTGCGAAGCCGTTGGGGCTTTCATTCGAACTCTTTCCGATCCCGGGCGACGAACAATTGCGCCGTCTGCTCCGATCGCTTTTAGCTGTTTCGCTAAGATGGCCGGGATCGATTGTGTGTGCAGCGTTGATCTTGGCGGGGCTTGCGATTTGGGGATCGTTGCGACTGCAGGTCGAGACCGACTTCATCAAGAACTTTAAACCGGACACTCCGCTGGTGGTTGCCTACCAAGCGGTCGAAAAGGAGTTAGGTGGTGCAGGCGTTTGGGATGTTGTTTTGCCAGCCCCACAGGTCCTCACACAGCGGTACCTGGATGAAGTGCTGGCGCTGGAGCAGCGACTCGTTGCGATCGAAATTCCTGGCGACCCGCCATTGCGATTGAGCAAGGTGATGAGTTTTGCGGATGCGGATGCGGCAGCAACGTCGTCACCGATTTTACGTGCCTTGCCAATCGAAGCGAGGTTGGCGGGTATGCGGCAGGTAATGGGCGAGTTTGTGGATACCCTCATCACCAAGCAAAACGGGGATGAACGAAATTTGCGAATCATGCTTCGGTCACGCGAGCAATCGGAATCCATTCAGAAGGAGCGACTCATTGCGGAAGTGAGACACGTAGTCGATGAAACGATGCGAACGGAATCTTGGCGATCGGCTTTGAAACGGGGTGCGACAGCCACGGTATCCGGATACTACGTTCTGTTATCAGAATTGGTAAGCAGTGTGGTAGCGGATCAATGGCGTTGCTTTGCGGTCGCAACGTTGGGGATATGGATAGCTATGGCAATCGCTTTGCGAAGTCCGTGGTTTGCGGTGTTGGCGATTTTGCCAAATGCTCTACCCAGTTTTTGCATTCTGGGGTGGATGGGATGGATGGGGATGCGGGTTAATTTGGGGGCTGCAATGATTGCTGCGGTTTCGATGGGACTCAGTGTCGATTCGTCGTTGCACTATTTAATAAGGTTTCAGCGCGAGCGAGCACTTGGGAAGACATTTTTTGATGCGTTGGAGTCCGCCCAGTCTGAGATAGGGATGGCGATGTTGCTATCGACTTTAGCGTTGGTCGTAGGTTTTGGGGCGTTGGCAACAAGTGATTTCTTGCCGACGGTGGTATTTGGAACGACAGCGGCGATCAGTATGCTTGGGGGTTTGCTGGGAAATCTGTTTATTCTGCCGTCCTTGTTGGCCGTTGGAGTTGCAGGTCGCACTGAATCGCGAATGTGATTTGGACGGCAAATGGAAAACCTTAGCGCAAAGTTCATTTGGGGGTGGACGAGAACGCGATGATGAGTACGATTTATCTCGCGGGATGGAGCAGCCCGGTAGCTCGCGAGGCTCATAACCTCGAGGTCGTCGGTTCAAATCCGGCTCCCGCAACTCTACCAACCCCGTCAAACTTTGTTTGACCTCCGGGTTAAGTATTGAAGCCGGCGATGGTGTAATGCACTGTCGCCGGCTTTTTTCGTTTTCCCCAAAGATCTTTACTGGTTTTTACAAGGGCAAACGCACTTTGTCCCTGTCTCACGCGAATCTCTTGGTCTCCAAGTAGGACTCTCTATCCGACCACTCGGCCCACCGCGGCGAGAAATCGCGAGAGGATGCGGAGAAGCTCGCCGGGAGGCCATGAGCCTGCTGGACGAACGAGCTGATAAGTTCTGGCAGGAGGAAAGCCGTGTCGAGATTGAAGTTATTGATTCTTGACTCGTGCGTAGTCATCCAACTTCAAAATTGTCGGCGGTCAAATTCGTCCCATCCCAATCCACCGTATTGAACACCGGTTACATGGACCACACCTTCGAAATAGATGTATCCGATCACATACGGGAAGTATCGCATTGGTTTGAGACGCGTACGACCAAAAGCGACAGCAACGGCTTCGGGATGGCGCGACAGTAGCTCGAATATCTGAGTCAACTCATCCCTGAAACGATCCGATGTCTGGTCGCCTTTGTCAGAGTAGTAGTCCCGGGCCAAACGGATATCTGACTTGGCTTCAGGCTCAATGACAATCGGGACTCGGTTCACTTTCCGAAGAGTTCCTCACGAACAGACTCCCAAGTTTCACCCTTATGCGGGTCAGAAAAAAACACCTCCTCGCGTCGCACCAATTCCGCTTTGATTTGCTCTGAGATTGGCGGCGGACCTTCGACTGCCAAACGATCCAGCACTGAGTTCGCGAGGGCGAATTGAAGTTCTTTGGGTAAGGCCTCGATGGCCGTCAGCAGTTCTTTTTGCGTCATTTCCGCCTCCCGTTTGTTGTGTTCATTTCAATTGTAACTCGCTCCTTCCGGGCTGAAAAGCAACGCTCAATGAATTGCGTCAGGAGAGGGGCTGAACTGGGGTTATGTGATTTCGATTGGCGTCGCAGGAACGAATCTCGCTCAACTCTACCAACCCCCGTCAAACTTGGTTTGACCGCTGGGTTAAGTATTTGAGCCGGCGATGGTGGAATGCACTGTCGCTGGCTTTTTTCGTCTTTCCGCGATGTTTTTGCAAGGTCAAACGCACTTTGGCCCGATGAATCACCAGGTTCGGCGAAGTTGTGAGCAAGGCTAGGTGCATTGGCCAAAAGGGGTTGGGGGATGAGGAGTTGGAGCGATTTTCAGTAACCGTTTCAAAACGGTATCGATATCGTTGAGAACTCGTTGAGTTTCGTTCCCGATTTCCTGACTTCTGAATCGAACAACTTCGATCTCTTGAGCGTTTAGCCATTGTGTCCTAACGCGATCTTTCTCTATCCGTTCGAGTGTGAAGTGAGCTTCGGGACGGAAGAAATCGAGCGCGTAGATTCCTTTAACGTATTGGCGACGGAACTTGGCATGGCATCGTTGACGATTGCGAAGGCATTGCCAAAGCAGGTACTCTGCGGGCGTCATTGCCTTGCGAAGGTGTTTTGAAAAATCTTGAGGTTCTAGCCATTCCATCGCAGTGATCAAACCTCCTCATCCCCCGACCCCTTCTCCTCCTGATTACAGGAGGAGAAGGGGGGAAAGACAATGCGCGCGGTTCTAACTCCCAGTTTTCTTGTCACACCCAAGTGAATTCGTGCACCATTCATTCCATCTCCCCTTCTCCTCGGTACTCCGAGGAGAAGGGGCTGGGGGATGAGGAGCGGAGTATTGGACAAACCGTAACCACCACTCACCGTTTGCCCTCTCCAAAAATCAACGCCTTGGCTTCTGCGAGTAAGTGTAAGTCGAACGTATGCTTCGTTTCCATCAACGGTCACGCTCGATCGTACGCTTTTTGTCTATCCCAAGCAAACAAACGGGGACACTGCACTTTAACTTCACGCCGAACGAACGCACGCGCGAGTCTGGCCAACGCAGTACACAGGTTGTTCGCGCGAGCTCTTGAATGGTGCTACTGGCTATCTTCGAGACTTGCTTACTCGAAAATTGGGAAGTCCTCCGCCGTACGAAACATGCTAACTGAATTCGAATATCGCTACTTAAGATCCAATGGTCGACGTTTCAAGATGACGCGAGACGAGGCTATGGTCGCTTTTGATGCCGCTGGGGTACCTCAGATTCCTACGTTTCTCGATTTTCAAACGGCTTTCGGTGGATACAACCCGGACCCGGACTTCACTTACGGAATTGTCGGCCTAGAGGATCGAAGCGGTGAACCTCGCTACAGTGAGAAGGGCGATCTTCAGTTGGCGCGATGTGATATCGATAGCTGCATCCAGATACGAATGACGATCGATCAGAATGGTGTGTTCTATTACGACGGCACTAGTCGCGACGCATCATTGAACTCGACGATTGCCATCGATATGCCGAAGACGATTTTTTCTTCAATCCTTATTGGTATATCCGGCTTTTTGAAAGCAAATAGGTGCGATGATGGGAGCTGATGGTACTGGCATTTTTCAACACGATTTATCTGCAGAAGTTCATTCTTGCTCGCCTTCCGTTGAGGCGACGCCCAAGGCGAATTGGTTTCTGCATTTGATGTTCTTGCTCCCCTTCTCCTCCTCGGGAGGAGAAGGGGTTGGGGGATGAGGAGGTTCGAGCATGGCGATGGAATGGCAAGACCCGCATGAATTTGCAAAGCACCTGAAAAGGGCTGCGACACCTGCTGGATTCCTCATGTGGCAATTACTCCGCAATCGACAACGATGCGGTGCCAAGTTCCGGCGTGAATAAGTGAAGGAACCTTACATCCTCGACTTCTATTGCCCCGAAGCAAAGCTCTGTATCGAATGCGATGGACTACCCCACCTCACTCCTGAAGGAATTGCGAAGGATCGAAAACGAACCGCATGGCTCAATACACAATGGATCGAAGTCATTCGATTCACTAGCCGAGAAATCGAACAGGATACACAACGAGTGATCCATGATATCGATACCGTTCTGAAGCGACGACTCATGCGTGAATCACCTCCTCATCCCCCGACCCCTTCTCCTCCCGAGGAGGAGAAGGGGAGTTAAACTACTAGAAATATGAAACCAAAAACGCGATCGCTGACTGATAAAGATCTTAATCGCTTTGCGCTGGGTACTCAAAAATATTCAAAAGCATGGCTGGCATGCTAATGGGATTCCAGGTGAAGCCTCGACGCCCGCCTGGACCTACAGCGTTGGTCTCTTTGCGAAGTACGGTCAGCCCGAGTTGATCGTTTTCGGATTAGAGATCGAGACGATGCATGAGATGATTTCTCGCTATGCCGATCTCCTGCAAGCCGGCAAAGAATATGGCGATGGTGTCAAGATCGACGGCATCATTCCCAGCCAGCCGTGCGTCCTCCGCGAAGTTCATGTTTCCTGGCGAGAGCCATTGCTCTGCTCAGCCAGTTGGTACTACCACTACCAAGAGTATCCGGTGTTGCAGTGTTTTTGCCCTGATCGTCACGGCTACTTCCCGTGGGACGATCACTGCAATAAACGGAGTCGCAAGGTTCAGCCGCTGCTATATGAAAAATCGGTAGAGAAGACGGGATTGCCAAAGTCGCTTTTGGTTGACGAACCTTGGAGATTCGCGGATTCGCTGAGAAACTCTACGCCATGGGATTCGGCAGGTTATCGGCATACTTCTTTGATCATGCCCGACATCGCATCAACGGAATTTTCGGCGCGAGCCAGCAGATCGATGTCGCGAGTCGCTCTTGACTGAGGCGATCCCCAGACCGTGAACATCAACGCACCTTTGAGCACAAACCGATCTGCATATTCGGACTGCGAAAGCCGAAAAAGAAATCGCTCCATGACGAAATAATCGCAGACTCCGCACGTAACGCTCCTGGTCGAAGCCATCGACCAGTGCAGCAGAGATTTTCGTCAATTTCAAGTTCGAAGTACTCGTTTGTGTCTTCCCATGACATGATGATGTTCCCCTCGTCGGTTGCATGACAACGACTGGGAGCTGGTTCGCGGTTGATGCGCAAAATTTTAGCAATACTTATCGCTTGTGAAACAACTTGGAGAGTCGGCGGCATCCCGCCTTCGTCATTCCAATCGACATCGTACGATCTGATTTCGCGAAGTCTTGCGAAACATCGTTCCCATTGCAATCGAGTACTATTGTCCGCGACATACGCTGTCGATTCGACACCTGCACGACTATTATCTTTGTATCGTTCTCGGCCCATTAGCACCGAGGTTCGTGGTTCAAGTACTGTACTCATTACTTTTTCTCCCAAGTAGCTTTGACGTCCGGGGATACCATCCCGAGAAATTCTCGAACCGACACTTCATGGCCCAAATCAAGACCTTCGCGAAGCGTCGGAACACCAGTTGAGCCGATCGGGCCACGCGCCGCTACCTTAGGGCATGTAATTGAGGGTGTAGTATGCGTCTCTGTGGAGAAGCGGCGATTTGTCTTTGGCGGAGACGATCCCCTTGGACACCAGGTGGTGAACATGGCCACGTTGAAGTCCATCAATGACCAGCTGAACGCGTTTTCCGTCGTCAAACAGTTTTGCCGATGTGATGGTCGGTGTGGTCGGATCGACCTCGGGGCTGCCGTAGGATCCTTGGTAGATGTACGTGAACGTCTTCATCTCGTAGGATGCCACATTCTCTGCCGTCTTCTTATCAACAGGTTCGGTGAAAACGAGTTCAAATCCGTTCTTCTGTGCCTTCATTTCGAGGACTTCGAAAGGAGTCTTTCCGGTCCAATCAAGCCGCTGGACGCAGAACGATTTGGTTCCGCGTGAGCCCCAACCGCGATTCGTTCCACCTACGAACATGGCACCGTTGGGTTGCATCTCCAAACCGACGACGCCGCAATCGAGTCCTTCACGGAAGGGGAAGCATGCGCCTTGGTAATGCCCCTGAACCTTTTCTATGTAGCATCGCATCACCGTGCTGAAGGTTTGATCGCCGACGAATACTTGATCTTTGAACGGACCGAATTTCCCACCCGTGGTATCGCACGTGATACCGGCGGCGGACTGTCCCATCTTGCCATAGGGGAACAGGATTGCCGCTGGTTCGTACTCGGGGATTCGGTCCGCTTCGATAACAAAGCGACTACCGTCCTTCGGTTCCGTCGGTTTCTTGCCCATGTACTGTGCTGCTTGTTCGTACCATTTGAACCCACCGGGGTGCCCAACGAACTTGCCGGGACTGAGGTGCTTGAGACCGCACGTTCCATTCCATGGGCCTTGGTTATCGGTATAGAAGACGTCGCCAGCGGCGTTCATACCGATGCCTCCTGGCGAGCGAATGCCGCTCGTGGTCGGGATGGTGTTTCCATCCGCTGTGGCGCGAACGGCCCATCCGCGATAGAGTGCATCGCTGCCGAAGGAGCCGGTCAAGCATAGAACGACCCAGATATTGCCTTCTTTGTCGAATTTCGAGCCGAATGCATATTCATGATAGTCACCGGTGATTTGCCATCCGTCCGTGACGACCTCAAACTCATCAGCTTCTCCATCGCCATCGGTATCTCGAATACGGGAAACGTCGGGCCGCTGGGTCACGTAGAGCCAGCGATCCTTGAACGCCATGCCTAATGGTTCATGAAGTCCATGCGCAAACCTTTTGAATTGTTTGGCAGTGAACTCTTTGGAGAACGGGTCCGTAATCATCCAAATCTCACCACGTCGGGAGGCGACCGCCATCTTGCCATCAGGCATCATCTGGAACGAGGTTGCTTCGAGCTCAACGCCTTCGGGGACTTGGAACGAAGCGATCGTGTAGAAGTCCGCCTCCGTAGCGGGCTTTGTCGCTGCAGCCTCGGATTCAGCCGTTGATTTGGTGTCTTGAGCTAAAGCGTGGCTCGCGGACATCGCCAAGGCTAAGGGTGCAATCCAAAGCGTGGAGGCCAGGGTCGCTGCGGCTCGTTTTCGTGCGGTTTTGATGGATCGTTGCATGGTCAACTAGAAAGATATGGGTGTCTTATGGATTGTAGATAGTGGTAAGTCCCGAGGGATGGGTCCCCCGAGGTCTCGTCGAGTTCCACGAGAGAACCCGAAGAGTGGTTGTTGCGTTCGAAGGAATTACCAGCGAACAAAGTATTCGATGGTTGAGCCAGCGGGGGTTGCCGGGATCGGTAGCACCAATTCCTTCTTACCCGAGGCATCGCGTATCGAGACCTTGGAGGCAAGCGCTGCGGGAATGGTAACGTGATACTTGTCGTCGACTTTCCAAGTGTTCTCGCCATCTTTGACGATGTTGTTTCCGTCGCCGAGTCGCAACGTCACCGTCCCCTTGGGAACAGACCGAACGAGGGGTCGAACCGTCAAGGTACGTTTCAAACCAGGAGCGTCGTTGAGCCCTTGGCTGAGTTCCGATCGATCGGTGATTTCGATCCCGTCCATCATGTACTTGAAGGTTGGCGTGCCAGCTTTGTCGAGCGTGTAGCCTTTGAACCGGTAAACTTCTGCGACCGACTTGGCATTGGGCCATGGTGTATCTACCGATTCGAGGATGGCTACGGGTGCTGAGGATTCGAGCGGGAGAACCAAGTCGCCCAATGGTTTTTGCCGACCGACACCTCGATCTCGCCAGTGCATCGACGCATCGATGAATTGACCTTGCCAGACCTTGGCGAGATTCATCGACTCAGCATCCCAAGCGATGTTCAATCCGCCGGGGTAACCGACGGCGATACCACGAGCCGAGAGCCCATCGAGGAAATTGCGATAGATGATCGGTTTATCGGTAGGTTCGAGAACGATTTGATTGCGTTGCAATCCTTCCGGCGCTGCAGCTTGCGAGCCTTGGGCAAGGTATTTCCACATGGCTGCGATTTGATGTTCTGCGTTGCCATCGTAGACCGTCTTCAGGACACTGACGCCCTCGGGGAAGCTTGCGGGCATGCGGGTTCCGGGTCGGTACTTGGTAGGTTCGAGCAAGTACCGATAGAACCATTCGGGTCGGAGTCGTTCGGTCATCGTCTGCAAGTTGATCGCTTGGATCCCGATCGCGCGTTCGTTTCCAAAGGTATGACACTGCGCACATGACAGACCTTTGGTCCCTGACAATTGCCGGCCAGCAGCGATGGTACGGATTTGGGCTTCGTCTGGACCGTTCGCAACCCGTTCTTCCGATGGTCGATCGAGTGTTTTCCATTGATCTGCGAGGCCTTGGGTGGCATTTCCGTATTGAGGCATTCGGACCAGCATGTACGGTCGCTGACGGGCACCTTCGGCGAGAACTTTATTGAGGTAGTTGTCGTTGAGCTTGTCCGCAACGCCCGTCAATCGAGGCGGTAATCGGCCTTCGTCGCCCATCTCTGGGATCGTAGAAGTGAACAGATCGAGTTTGTCCGATTCGGGCCCCCCCCAATCGTCTCGTTGATGGCAGGCGATACAATTCAATTTGCTGATCAGATATTTCGAGTGCATCGCGGGCGAGCGAGGTTCTGCAGATTTTTTGGAAAGTGCGGCGGCGATTGCTTCCTTCTGGAACACGGTCAGTTTGTAATCAGGCACACCTGCTTTCGGTTGGCTCGCCAAACAGCCTGAATCGGGTTTAGCTCCATCGAGCGAAGGAGCTTTCGCCATCGACGACGTCGCCAAATCCGTCCCGTTCATCTTGTGGCATTGAACACACCCAACTGATTGGAAAAGGCGTTTGCCTGTTTCGATCAGTTTTGCGTCAGGAGTGTTGGTCCCATCGATGGTCCTGGGTTGATTGGGTTTGAGCATCAACCACGCGTCGATCGCATGGCGAACCACCGTGGAGCTTTCGAGTTCCAAATCGAGTTCGGCGCCACCACCACCTTGGATAAAGTCGACGCGCACTTGGTGCGAGCCCGCTTGCAACTCGATTTCTCCAGAGCCGCTTTGCGGCGGGTGGATCCCGTCGACATCGACCAGCAGTTTCCCATCGATGTAGAGTTTGCTACCGTCATCGGATCGAAGGTGGAAGCGGTACTTGCCGGCTTGATCGATGGCGATGAAGGATTCAAAGCGGATCCCATAGTTGCCACCTTTGCCGGATACGGTCAGATCGAGGCCTTCACAGGTCCCTGTTGCCTCGGGTTTCATCTCTTCGAAGTTGGGAATTTTTTGCCAACTGCCGTAGAACAATTGGTAGTTGGTATTTGGGCGAACGTCGGATGGATCGACGCTGGGAAGCAGGTAACTGGCTAAATCTTTGACTTCGTTGTCATTGAGATGCATCCCTGGCATTCGATTGCCAGGTCGGACGGTATGAGGCTGTTTGAGGAACAACGCCAATCCGTCGAATGAGTACTTCTTGGTGAGATCTGGGAGTGGTACGCTGGTCGCGGTGATCTTGGACCCATCGATGTTCCCGTGACAAACAGCACAACCGATTTTTGCGTAGAGGTCTTTGCCTCGCTCGATCGATTGAGGATCTATACGGGACTGGCGTCGAGCTTTACCGGTGCCTTCCAGATAGGCTGCGATCGCGTTGATGGCTTCCTTTTTCTTAACATCATCGAGACCATGGAGCAGGTCCGGCATGGTGGTACCGGTTTTTGAGCGGTGGACATCGGCGAGCATCGAGGCGACGAACCCAGGGCGCAGTCGACTACCGGATTGGTCCAAGATCGGTGCTTCTTTCTTTTCCAGAAGCGAGTTCTGTTGACCAGCGGCGTGGCAAGATAGGCAGCCCAATTCGCTGACGAGGATTTGTCCGCTCATGACTAAGGAATCTGTGTTGCTGCTCTGGGAGGCGAGTCGTTCGTAGCCTGGGACTCGCGGCCGCAGGGCTGCGGCATCCGCATCCATGGGCACGACCCAAATGTTGCGATAGGTGACGGGGTTCCCGTGATCCTGGAGGTACAACGGCCCAGGCTCTTTTCCTTCGCGGACGGGAGCAGCAGTTGTTTCCCCGGGTGCCTTTTGATCGCGATGGATTGGATATCCATTGAGCCATACAGAAAGTTTTGCGTCGGAGGTTTTTTTGCCGTCGGCATCGAAACGCGCGGCGACGAACTCGACGTCGTACGTTTGCCAAGCCATCGGTGGGAGTCCTGCATTAAAGTCAGCAGCCTTGACACCGTAGATAGCTCCGCAGGTATTTCCTTCGTTGTCGAACCCGAACGAATCGAGGACTTGTGTTTCGTATCGGCCTTGGTGATAGACGCCGCTATTACCGCGACCTTGCCCCATCGCTTGGGGAACAAACGGGGTACGGAACTCAAGGTGGAGTCGATAGTCCTTAAACGTATCTTTCGAGGTCACGCCAGCGAGGAGTAGGTTTTCTTCGACCAGCTTGGCGCCGTTTTGCCAATGCTGATCGATGCTGGCTTGCGATCCATCAAAGAGAACAATAGCTGTTGCCGGGGGCTTAGCGCCGAGGCTGGGGCTCTTTCGGACGATCTTTTCTGCCTTTGCGACCAATTCCTTGAGCTCTTCGAGATCCATTTCGACAACTTGGATTGGGCTGCGATCCCAGCCTTCACCCGGCAATCCACCTTGGAAGAACGACACGCGGAATTGATCTCCCGCCAGTGCCGCCGCTTGGATGCCCCTGCCAGCCTTCAAGTATTCCCCTTGAAGCTTGAACGCTTCGGTTGCCGTGGCATCTTGAGCGTGCGCCAATGGGGCTGGTTGGGTGGAAAAGGTCACCAGCGGTAGAGAAACGGTGACGGCGGTAAGGAGCCCTTGGAGGACGTAGTTTTGGAAACCAACCCCAAAACGAGATACGAGTAAGTTATGCATGCGGTGATGATGAAGTCAGGGGACCTAAAAATGGATGGAACAGAGGAAGCATAATCCAACTTGAGCTCGAAAACACCTAGCCACCCCGAATTACTGGGTGTTGGATTGCTCGTGGAGGGATGCGGCCATTCGGCCGGCGAATTGGCGAGCATGCTCAAGATCGTTTGCGATAGGGTGGCCCCGCTGAATCCCCCCGAACCACCGGAGCGGGCCGACGGTATCCCATCCAGGGTAACAGGCTTCTCCAACGATGGTCATTTGATTCTTCCTGACGATTTTCCTTAATGCGCGATGCCAGATCCAATGCAGGAAGGGGAGACCCGCGGTGGAGAAGAGGAAGGCTTTTCGAGGAAGGGGGTTACCGTCGCGGGCGAAACGCAGGAGAGCGGGGTGATGCGAGGAGAAAAAGATCCCGGAACCCAAGCCGACCAGCGCATAGTCGGCGAGGTCGACTTTTTTCGCCTCGTCCACAGTCAGGACGCAGGCCCCGGTTGCTTGCCCCATCGCCTGCGCCACCGCTCGCGTATTATGATGGTGCACGGATACGTGGATGATTGCGATTTTCACTGTTGAGATTCGCCGTTGAGATAAGCCGGGGGTCAGAAATCAAAAAAGCCTTTACCGGGCATATCGTACCCGTTTCAGCAGCCTTTCGTTTGCGATTCCAAGATTTGCATGATCTGATTCACGTGATCTCCCACAAACACAGGAACCTGAAATGGTGCAACCCATTCGAAAGATCGATCTGTCGATCGTAACGTGCTGGAATTTGATCCTCTTGGTGATGATTGCACACTTCGGCGGCTACAAGGCAGCCAATGCCCAAGAGAATTGGAGTCGCTTTCGTGGCGATCGAGCGGATGGTGTTGCGGCCAAAGTCTTTAATCTGCATCTTCCAATAGTCTGGATCCAAGTTCAAACGTTGAAAGATCGGGGCGACATCTCCCGGTGTGTAACCAGTCTTGTCGGGACGGACCAATCTGGCACTGGCGTCTAACAATTCCGTGAAAGAATGATCAAGATCGTAAGTTCGTACCGAAATTGAATCACATCGGAAACCCAAAAACAACTACCCACCCAAAAAATGGTGTGTCCCCTTGCATTTCCTTGCATTTCCGCCTTGCATTTCCCCTCTCCCCCGCATTGACTCCCGGACAACGCGGCTGAACACCGCTATCGGAACGACAACGATAGTAGATGTAACGTACCGGACCTCGGTGCGAGATACTGGTGCTCATCGGTCGATTGCACTGACCACATATGAGCTTGCCAGACAGGTATGAGTGAACACGGGAACTTAGCGAAGTACAAACGAAGTTGGTGCTACCCGGTCACACGCCGTTGGCCCGTTCGGCAACTTTGAGGTACGATTAGATTCATCGATGGTCCAACAAAAAGGAGCTTCATTTGAAAAATCAACAATCCGTTGCCGTTGCTGCACGACCAATTTTCGAGTCGCTGAAGAACCAACTTGAAGCTGAGCACTTGAACAGGTTCGTCGCAATTGAGCCTATATCAGGCGAGTTTTTCGTTGGTGACACGATGAGTGAAGCAATTGGCGATTCGAGACGTAAGTATCCCGATCGGTTAGTACATACCTTTCGGATAGGACATGCCGCTGCCGTGCACTTCGGAATGCAAACCCGATGAAGGGTATCGTTGATGATTCTGGCAGAGCGATTCTGCCCGTCGAGATTCTATGCACCAAACATCCAACGGGAGTGCAGGTCGACGCTTGGATCGATACGGGGTTTACTGGAGATTTGGTACTACCGGAATCTCTTGTCGAAGACCTTGAACTAGAAGTCACCGGTTCCATCGACGGTGTTCTGGCAGATGGCTCGCAAGTTGAGCTATCGACGTATCACTGTCAGTTGAAATGGTTTGGCCGAATCAGAGATTTGGAAGTGATTGCGAACTTGGGTCAGACGCCTCTGCTTGGCGTCGGGCTACTGCTGGCAAAGGAATTACGCGTCGACTACACAAATCTCGAATTAACCCTTGAGCTGAAGGCCAAGCGAGCTACACCTTAAAACCGGCGCAAACGGTTGTTCATAGTAGCGACTCCAGATAAGGACGTATCGTCTTGGCAACTCTCAGCTTTGTAGGATGCTCCATGATCAGATCGACTTTCACGTTGCCCTGCGCCATGCAGAACTTGAGAGCTTCGATCGCGACATCAAGCCCCACATCATTGCGCCGTCTAAAGCAATCTGCGAGAGTCTTCTCGCGAGAGTACACGGATACCGTTTTGCCATCGACCGCGTGTTTCTCAATTCCCGTTTTAAATGCCACATCGGTCAGACGTATGGATCCCGACCGGAACAGGGCGCGCAGCGTGTTCTGGATGCCGTCCGATGAGAGATATCGACAAGTTGAGCGCGTACCTTCAGACAATTGTTGATTCCGTGTCTAAGAATTCCTGCCCAAAACGCTACTTCGCCTGAACCGGTTCCGGCTTGAGACGCTTGAGGTAGAACCGACGCTTCGAGATTAGGCTTCGCATCTCGTAAACATCCTTCGGTTTGCCCGCAACGTTGGCGAACAAGCGGCCAAAGTCTTTAATCTGCATCTTCCAATAGTCTGGATCCAAGTTCAAACGTTGAAAGATCGGGGCGACATCTCCCGGGGTGTAACCAGTCTTGTCGGGACGGACCAATCTGGCACTGGCGTCTAACAATTCCGTGAAAGAATGATCAAAGTCGTTAGTTCGTACCGAAATTGAATCACATCGGAAACCCAAAAACAACTACCCACCCAAAAATGGTGTGTCCCCTTGCATTTCCTCCCTCACATTTCCTCTGACCAACGTGATTGAAGGATAGGTTCTTACTGGTTCGGCCGAGCCATCATCCGAGCGGAGCCGGGGAAAAAAACAACCCCCCACACCTTCTTCATCCTTCATCGAAAATTCATCGCGAACGGCAAAAAATTCATTGAAACGAATCGCGAAACGACGGATATTGAAGAAGCTCGAAAACGGCAACTGGAACATCGCCAATCATTAAAATACGAGGTCTCACCATGTTGGAATCGCAACCAAGCGGACAGCCTGCGGCAATTGTCAATCACGTTAAATTTCTCTGGCCGCAGAGAATCTTGGCGACAATCTTGGCGACAATGTTCGCGATTCCAACTTTAGTCCTTCTGTTGGCAGGGTTGGGAATGGCCGCTGATATTATCCGAGGCGATTTCAAGATGCTGAAAGCGCTTCCTGTCGTAGCGGTGATGGCTTTCAATAGTGGTGCCCTTTCTTACTTCTTCTTTCATGGACGTGGCCTTCCGACTTGGTTTCTTCGCTGGTGTTGGACACAGATAGTTGCTTTGACGGGTGCTTTACTTGTTTGGGGGACCATTTCCGAAATTTTGAAATTCCTAAGGGGAGGGAATGTTGATTTAGTCGGAGATATATTCCTTTTCGGCATGGGCATCTATGCCTTCTGTGGATGGTTTTCCTTATTCAAGGCGTTTAGAGCACCATAGAACGTACCAAAAATTGCGTTTCCAAGATTATCTTCATCGTCCGACATTGTGAGACTCGCAGTAGTTCCGAGTGGCAGATGATCGCTATTCGTTCGCGAGGCTGATATCTTGGCATTGACCAGAGTGTGGACCAGTCGCAGTAGCGGCACGATTAGCAGCTATTCCCGAATTCGGGAAGCTAGGTGTCGGTGGTGGTAGACTGAGTGCTGTCTACGCTAGATCTACGCCTGAGTTCCAATATGTTAGGAATCACTACCGATGAACCAGATTACTGCCAGAATCCTAATCGCACTGTTGTCGACGATCTCGCTAGTTCCATCGGATAGCAGTGCCGCCGAACCTTTGCTGGCGGGCGTCTCCCGCATCGATATTACCCATCCCAAGGCAGGTCGGATCAACGACCCATCGTATGCCAAGGCCCTGGTGCTGCGGCAAGGTGATGTTACGGCTGTCTTAGTAACTGTTGACGCGGTGGCCATTGGTGGAATCGGCAACATCCCAGACACTTTCTTGGGTTCTATACGAAAGGAACTGGCGAAAGACCCGGGAATCGCACCCGAAAATTTGATCGTCAATGCTAGCCACTGCCACGGAAACGTGCGGAGCGATTCGGACCAGTTGGTCGTCCAGATTGTGCGGGAAGCCGTTAAAGCGTTGACTCCAGTTAAAGTGGGTGCCGGAACCGCACGGGAGCAACGAATCAGCGAGAACCGGCGAGTAATCCTCAAAGATGGCAGCCAGGTCGATATGCGTCGGGCTTACTCCATGGCCTGGGATAAGGAGATCGCCTCCATCGGACCGATCGACCCACAAGTTGGATTGTTGCGTCTTGATCGCGAGGATGGTCGGCCGCTGGCGGTCGTTTACAATTTCGCTTGCCATCCGATCATGAACCCGCCGAGCAAGGGCACTTCGGCGGACTTCCCGGCCTACGCGTCGGCCATGCTCGAAAACGCGTTGGGCAACGACGCCATGGCTTTTTTCGTGCAGGGATGTGGTGGCGACATCAATCCCGTCCGTTACAAAGAGGTTCAAAGCGCTGCCGATGCCGAGCCTCTTGGCAACCTCCTGGGCGCAAGTGTACTCGAAGGACTGCGAAACGTTTCGACGACCTCAAAGGGAAAGCTTACTGTGAAACATCAAGTAATCTCGATTCCTAGGGCCGCCGATTTTGAGCAACGGATCGTGGCACTCGAAGCCCAGCGATTACGGCTAGTTCAATCGCTGCAAGGCACCAATATTAACTTCAAATCATTTCTTCCGCTTTTGATTCAGCAGCGACTCGATCCGGAGTTTCCCGCCGTACATGCTCAGGGATACTTGCACGATCGGAATATCAAGCGCGACGAACTAGATCGGCAAGACGTCCAAAACCGTTCCCAGGTGGAAACCTATCTCGCGAACATCCAGATTATGGAGCAGTTAACCCGATTGAACACGAACCTGGAGCTGCTGAAGAAGAATAAGGCGATGACCGATGCTGCCGCCGTCCGCACGCTTGACGTGGAAATGTGCGCTCTGCGCGTTGGGGACTTCAAAATGATCACGTTTCCCGGCGAAGTGACCGTGGAGATTGGACTGAGCATCAAGCAGGCCGCACAGGATCCTCACGCCTTTGTCGCCGCCTACACCAATGGGTATATCTTTTATACACCGACCGTCCAACAACGGAACAACACAGGCTACGCACAGGAAGATTGCGACTGCATTGTGGCCCCGGAATGGCAAAAGATCTTCGAATCGAACGCGCTGGAAATGTTGCGTGGGCTGTCAGCCAACTAAAACCGACCCTTCCTTTTCCTCATCGTTACCGAAGTGCTTCGCGTTGAGAACAAGGAAGGGGGCTGCTCGCGAATGGTCGACTTCAACTTCTCCGTGTGTCGGTCCAAACGCAGACTTGCAATCCGGTCTCGCTAACACGCTACTATGCAACTTTTCGATCCAACACGGATTCACCGACCAGCAGCCAGCGATGGCAGTTAAGATGTCGATCGTCCAACGTGTTAGGGTGAAACCAACGTGCCGGTGCATAGACAATTCGATCGCGACGATTACCCAAGAAAGCCCCCCACCAACTAAACGTGCTGTTCGCGATGATGATACTCTCAGCTGCGGTCATCAGCCAAAGATCTTCATTAGCGGATGAGGTACTGTTGTGGTCCACAAAGTGAATTGGGCAATTCAAGTTTAGATTTTCCCGAAATTTCCCTTGGCTTCCATCCAGGTGCGCTACCATTTTACAATGCCACGCATGACTTTGAAGCCGCCAACGATGGTTGAACCACCGTATTCTTTCGCCAAACGCAGGAGGGCTTTATGAAAACCGCAGTTGGGAAACGTTGACTCGACCTGGGAGATCGAGGATCTACTCACTCCCTTGCGGACCCAACCTTGTGTGGCATCAATCCAATCCGCCTTGCGGCAGGCCTCGATTACGTCCTGATGCGCTCCCTGGTACCTAAACAACTTGTGGTGCCAATGGATTGCGCCACTCAAAGCGTCCGGATCTAATCCCCAACTGAACCTTTTGTTGTCTTCGAGTGCTACTGCTTCCGACGGTTCGAGGTAAGCCAGTTCGTGATCCGTCCAGAGTCCAATGTCGTGATAAACGAATGCCGTTTCTACGAGTTGTTCGTATTGCAATTCATTGTTCAGAAAGTGCATTGCGTACGTGATTGCTCGGTACACGTGGTTCCTATAGCCGTCGTAGTCGCTTCCAATGGCTGTTCGGTAGCGTGCGAGTAGATCTTCAACCCGCAGACGCTCTGTCTTGATGATGATGTCAGGCATATTAATGGTCCATGTCTTCGATGGTTCGCGATTGATCCCTCTAGCCGCAATCTCATTTGCCACACAAATACAACGTGCGATTGTATCAGACAGAAGCAGTTCGCATACTGGTTATGAGTGCCGTCCGACGGGGACAAGCCCCGTCGAAACGAAGAGGCCACCACGCGGCTCGCCCGCGTGGTGCCTTGATCGAAACCAGAACGCGAACCCATAGGCAACGCCGCCACCACGTGGCTTGTCCGCGTGGGGCGATGATCAGACCGTACGCGCCACTATCCGATCAGCATACGACGGGGATAAACCCCGCACGTGATGGCGTGCGCGCTACGTTCGCATGCTGGTTGCGATTGACGTCCGACGGGGGCAAGCCCCGTCGAAACGAACGCCGCCTCAATGCGAGACTAAGAAACGAAGAGGCCACCACGCGGCTCGCCCGCGTGGTGCCTTGATCGAAACCAGAACGCGAACCCATAGGCAACGCCGCCACCACGTGGCTTGTCCGCGTGGGGCGATAATCAGACCGTACGCGCCACTATCCGATCAGCATCCGACGGGGATAAACCCCGCACGTGATAGCGGGCTAGCCGCGTTCGCATGCTGGTTGCGATTGACGTCCGACGGGGACGAGCCCCGTCGAAACGAACACCGCCTCAAGGCGTGACTAAGAAAAAGAGGCCACCACGCGGCTCGCCCGCGTGGTGCCTTGATCGAAACCAGAACGCGAACCCATTCGCGACGCCGCCACCGCGTGGCTTGTCCACGTGGGGCGATGATCAGACCGGACTCGCCACTATCCGATCAGCATCCGACGGGGATAAACCCCGCACGTGATGGCGGGCGAATCGCGTTCGCATGCTGGTTGCGATTGACGTCCGACGGGGACGAGCCCCGTCGAAACGGACACCGCCTCAAGGGGAAATGAAGAAACACATTTCATTTATGTAATCGCATGCGTAGTGTATTCGCCGACAGTACCGACATAGCCACCATACTGATAAATTGCCCTTCCATCCCAAACGGATGACATTCCTCTCAAGTAGAGCAAAGCGATATCCAACGGTGACCGGTCATACGGACATCGACCGAGAAGATGAATATGATCCGTCAATACACCTGCGGCAGCCAGCTGAATACCCTCTTCACGAGACAGCGATAAGATACTGCGTTGAACTCGGTGCAATTGCGCGAGATCGACACATCGCCATCGTTCTCGATGGACGAATACACAGTGCAGGTTGTACCAATACAACCCATGTGACGATCGGACAGGGTCAGAAAGAATGACCGTCGTATCATGAAACTGCAGCTCCTCCAAAGCCGTCTGCACACGTTGATCTGCCATAACGTGATGGCCCAATTGACCTGTCACATACTTTTCTGTTTCCTCTCGTCCTGACTTTCCAATGGAACGAAGCGCGAAATTCCCGCGAAGCGGTTTCGGCTTACGGCTTTTGACGGCGTGATACAGGCGTCCCTTTAGTCGTTGCACGATGAACGACGGCGCAGATGTCACCTGGGTTGACACTAGGAATTGACTTGTTTTCGAATTTGCGAAGCGATGCTTCAGCAATCGGATATTGTCTCTTTCGAGATCGCCAGCCAAACCAACCATCCAATCGTCGGAGGGCTCTGGCTCATTCCAAAAAAGGGTTATGGACCAGCAAAGTGGGGCGGAGAAAGTGCAATTGTCTGGCGTATAGATTTCAAGTCGCATGATGGGCACCTCGCGAGACGGATTTCAAAACCTCGTGATTCTATCCCATGATAGAGCGCCAGCCAGCGGCCAATACGAGATTTGCGATCATTGATTTATTAAGAGCATAGTACGCGCGCATCCGATCAGCATCCGACGGGGATAAACCCCGCACGTGATGGCGTGCGCGCCGCGTTCGCATGCTGGTTGCGATTGACGTCCGACGGGGACGAGCCCCGTCGAAACGAACGCCGCCTCAAGGCGTGACTAAGAAACGAAGAGGCCACCACGCGGCTCGCCCGCGTGGTGCCTTGATCGAAACCAGAACGCGAACCCATAGGCAACGCCGCCACCACGTGGCTTGTCCGCGTGGGGCGATGATCAGACCGGACGCGCCATTATCTGATCAGCATCCGACGGGGATAAACCCCGCGCGTGATGGCGAGCGCGCCGCGTTCGCATGCTGGTTGCGATTGACGTCCGACGGGGACGAGCCCCGTCGAAACGAACACCGCTTCAAGGCGTGACTAAGAAAAAGAGGCCACCACGAGGCTCGCCCGCGTGGTGCCTTGATCGAAACCAGAACGCGAACCCATAGGCAACGCCGCCACCACGTGGCTTGTCCACGTGGGGCGATGATCAGACCGTACGCGCCACTATCCGATCAGCATCCGACGGGGATAAACCCCGCACGTGATGGCGAGCGCGCTACGCTCGCATGCTGGTTGCGATTGACGTCCGACGGGGACGAGCCCCGTCGAAACGAACACCGCCTCAAGGCGTGACTAAGAAACGAAGAGGCCACCACGCGGCTCGCCCGCGTGGTGCCTTGATCGAAACCAGAACGCGAACCCATACGCAACGCCGCCACCACGTGGCTTGTCCACGTGGGGCGATGATCAGACCGTACGCGCCACTATCCGATCAGCATCCGACGGGGATAAACCCCGCACGTGATGGCGAGCGCGCTACGCTCGCATGCTGGTTGCGATTGCCGTCCGACGGGGACGAGCCCCGTCGAAACGAACGCCGCCTCAAGGCGTGACTAAGAAAAAGAGGCCACCACGCGGCTCGCCCGCGTGGAGCCTTGATCGAAACCAGAACGCGAACCCATACGCAACGCCGCCACCACGTGGCTTGTCCGCGTGGGGCGATGATCAGACTGGACACGCCACTATCCGATCAGCATCCGACGGGGATAAACCCCGCACGTGATGGCGAGCGCGCTACGCTCGCATGCTGGTTGCGATTGACGTCCGACGGGGACGAGCCCCGTCGAAACAGGGGCTAAGTTTAACCCAAGCGGCGGCTCGGGCTATTTCAAACGAATCAGTACTTCGTTTCGTCTCAATGGACCGGGGGTAAAGGGTGGATCGTAGCCAGCGGTTTCCACACTGCTACCTTCCGCTGAATCATCTGCAACAAGACCTTTGGTTTCCATCCATGCACGTAACTTGGCTTCGGAGTCCTTTGCCTGCTTGGATGTAAGCTGGCCAGAGAACCGTACCACTGCAAAGCGTCCTCCGACTCGTTTCCGAACATCAACTTGCTCGCCCGTGGGTTTGGGGACGCCTTTGATTGCGATATCTTTGGGCATCACGAATCCCATTTGAACGCTGGTATCCTTGTCATTCCCCATGAACACGGGAGTTGTCATCGAGATCTTCTGCTTGGTTTCATTCGCACCGCTGATGTAGCTGAACAGTTTCATGAAACTGCCGTCGCGGCCTTGTGCGTCCAGCTTGGTCGTCGTTGAGACCAGCATGAGGTCGGGATACTCGCGGACTTCGAACTTGCCATCGGATTCGATGACCTTGTATTCCGCCGATTCGTAGGCAGCCCGAGCCATCATGTTCCAGGCGAACATACCGGCTAAAGCGAACAATGCAATTGTCCCGATGTAGATCATTCGTTTGCGATTCATTAGGTTGTCAGCGATAAAAGATTGCGAGGAGATTGAAAAACGAGAGTCTTTAAAACCATTATAAAAGTCGGACAATGCTGGCCGATTCTACGGAGGCTGCCGATCAGCCGGTAAGATCTTACCACGGTTGTCGTTGACGTCCGCCAGAATTCGGCCAATGTTGTGGGAACTCGCGGATTGTGTCGAACGAGTAGCACTGGATTTGAAATAACGGGTCGGCGTTCGGTGTCAAGCGAGATCGAACAGCATTACTTCTGCGCGATCATACGCACTAAGCGACAGAAAGCCCTCTTCACTCAAGGCAATCGCGTCGCTTGTTTGTAGTAATTGCTTGCGCTTGCTTTGATTGCCAATTCAGAACGAAGCCGCAATTTTCTCCGCTGCTTGGACTTCGCGTCAACGAATTCTTTTCCGTTGAATCGCTCGGCTTCTTCTCGACGATGGAAATCTGGTCAGGGTCGTCGACTTCAATGCGTGGAACGCCTTGAACTTCCGTGACCAATCCCTTGACTCTTATTTCTTTGTCTTCAAAGTGCTTAGCGAGATCTTTGATCCCTTTCTCCTTCAATCGATTGGCTCCCTTCTCCGTGATCACAACTGCGAAATTCTTTTCGTCCCGAAAATCCTTTTCACTATCCATGTAGATCTCGCCGCGCTTCTCCAATCGATCTTTGATAACGGCTGGTTTCATTTGCACCTCGACTTTCTTGCCGACTTGCTTTCGAGCTTCGACAGGTGTCAATGGCTTGTCTTCGCTTGCCCCGCTTGAATCGCTCAGCACACCAAGTAAGCAAATCAAGAGCGAGGATGCCATTACCACACTTTTTTTAACTGTCATTCGAGGCGTTCCTGTAGTGTTAAAGTCGCTGCTGAAGGAAAACGGCAACCAAATCCGAGTGGTGGCACGATCCTGCCACGAATGGCTTAAGTATATCCGATGGGATTACTTTGCCTTTTTCGGGCGTGTTTTTTTAGGCAAGGGTTCTGGTAGTTCGCTTGAAACGTCACCAGCGGCGCGAATCTGATCCAGTATGAAATCAACTGTACTTTGTTTTGATGCCATTGCTTCGTACCTCATGTCAGTGAACCAGTTCGGCGATGCTCAGAAGGGGCCCGTGCGCTCGTGCGCTTTAGCAGCGGCGGCGCATCGACTTCATCGAGCGCTCGTGCGCCGATGGCGATGCGAACTTCGCCCCGGAGCGAGCCCACATTTTCTCAACGGTTTGGGCAATGTCCGGTGTCTTGCAGGCGGTGTCGCCGTTGTCGACGGTCACGTCGCCGATTCTCTTCGCCGCAGTGAGCACGGACTTCCGCATCGCGGTACTCCGTCCGCCAATCGTGATCAGCGCCCGGTTCATGTCATTCTTCACGTCGTTCGGCGCGGAGTGGATCGACTTCTCGATCTCTTCGACGCCACGGAGAAGTTGGTCCTCCGGGAACGATTCGTCGAGGTCGGAGAGACGCCCAAGAAGCGTCCACCCCGTCGCGCGCAGCCGCTCGTTTGACGAGCTCAGCCACTCGCGCACCTTGTTGTGCGCGTGTGGGCCTTCGGCGGCGAGCGTCGCGACGTATAGGCTGCACATGCGCATCGGATTCTCGATCGCCCAGCGGTCGAGTTCGTCGGGCGTCATCACGAGCGGATCGGCAATCTTCATCGCAAGGTTCTGCGCGTCGACGTTGCCGGTCGCCCACAACTCTCGCGCGAGTTCGTGATCGACGTCGATCCGCTTCATCAACTTGAAGAGTTCGCCGAAGAGGACGCCGAACATCGGCCCCTTCGCGCCGTGCCGCGCCCACGTCTTGCGGGTCTGCTCCGTGCCAAGCTTCTCGAGGATGGCCATGACTTCCGAGAGCGACATGCCCGCTGCTGCGGCTTTTGCTACCGGGGCTTTCGCTGCTGTGGACTTCGCGGCCGACGGCTTCGGCTGCGCTTTCTTTAGCGTTGCGGCCTTCAACGCGGACGTCTTCTCAGCCGCCGACTTCGCAGCCTTGGCGGGCTTCGCAGCCTTGGCGGGCTTCGCAGCCTTGGCGGGCTTCGCAGTGGATTGTGCGGCCGCCTTTTTCACGGGCTTTTTCATGGGCGTTTTCATGGTCTTTTTCCTGGACATGTGATTGTCCCAAACAACGGGCTTCGGGAGGTACTCCATTTTGCCGCAATCTGGGCAGAGAATGCAAGCCACTTTTTCTATGGCTTGTTCTGCAGTAGTTCCATCATAGCCCTGCCCATGGCTTCGCCGACGTCCATGTAGACCTTGGCATTGCCGCCGTAATGACCATTCCCGCTGCCGCCACGGGCCATGTCGTGGGTGTAAACGGTTGCCACATTGCCTTTGAACTCGGGGTACTTTCCGTTCTTACCGTCAACCGCCATGTGGGCGTTCATCACGGTTTCGGTGTTGCCGCCGCAGCCCTTGGTCGCTTCGCCCAGCGTCGCAATGACGAACTTCGCATGGGGGGCGTTGAAATCCTTGCGCAGAGACTTGATGAGGTTGACGAGGTTCTGCTCGTAGCGGCTGGAAAGCCCCTCGCTCCCGCAATCCCGCTCGCCCTGCCACCACAGGAACCCGGCCACCTCGTAACTCTTGGTGCCGGGGAAATACTTGTCGAGTTCGGACAGGACCTTCTTTGCATTGGCGATGTCGTCGTCGTACTGCTTGCCGGCATACCACGTGATCGGTTGCGGCTGGGTTCCCTTTTCCCAACGCTCGGGCGACCCCTTGTAACCGGGGTGAACGTACGTGACATCCTTGCCCGTCTTATTGTCCTTGGTCGTGAACTCGAAGCCCTCGCTGCCGGGCGGTAGGAGGTCCCAGCCGAGCGCACGGTTGCCGATGCAGCTCTTCAGGGTCATCACGGGCTCATCCATAAAATTGCCGATCGTATGACCGAAGCCAAACTCCACGCCGATCTTGCCCTTCTCGACCTTCAGCCACTCGTTGTGAAGGATATTCATGCCGCCCCCCCGTCCCACCATCACCTGCACATTCCGAACGTCCTTGCGCTCCGCCCAGTCGCCGGAAGCATCGAGCAGATACGGATAGAGCTTCTCCGTCTTGACGGCCTTCTCCAGGGTTTCGCCCTTGTCACCGACGACATTCCCCATGCCCACCATGTTGGACTGCCCCATCAGAATGAACACCTTGACCGGTTTCGACATATCCGCCGGGGACCCGCCGTCGGCCGCCCGTCCCGCAGTAGCCAGCGGCACCAGCGCCACCACTGCAATCATCGCGATACTGCTGAAAAGTCTTTTCATTGTGCTGTGTCTCCTGGAAACAAATGTTCATGCGCGCGACTCCAGAATTTGGCCACCAGTTGTCGACTACCCAGCGGTCCTGGAGTGATACTGAGCGTTGCATATGTCCGTGCAGTTTCCCAAACACTAGTCTAGATGTCTACATGGCTTGAGGCAATCGGACGCTTGCAACCAAGAACACCATTGCTCGCATCCCCGCGTCAATCCATCATTGGCTGGTCTGAAACCGAAACGTCATCCACAAAGAGAATTGCCGATTTCCCCTGTTCGTTGTAAGCGCCGATGCCGATCTCGAAACTGTTGTAAATCGCTTGGGCTAGCACTAAAGTCTGTCCGTAAGTGTCGATGATCTTCTGCCCGACTACCACTGACCATGTGCAGACGGATTTGGGCGTTCAGAGAAAGATGGGGGCGATGATTTAGTCCGTTCAGAAAATCGGCTTCCCCGATAGTTTTGGATAGAGCGTCCAAGCGTTCTGCATGCAAAATTTCCGAGCCGATGGGTCCAAACCAGACGTGAGCCAGTAAACTGGTGCAACGTCTCGAGCTGGGCAGCATGCGATTAGCTTCGGAACCCGATCCGTTTGAATTTGAGTTTAAGATGTTGTTGAAAGATAAATGAAGTAACCACGATGAATGTAGATTCGGACCAAGCGTCGAACCTGGATGATCGGTCAAGACATGAAATTGGCTTGAACTTCGAACATGACTTGCGAAACATATGTTCCGCAATGCAAAGCGCGGTCGATATGATTCGATTGGATCGGGACCTCTCGAAGGACTCTCTCGAGATGCTCGCAATTCTCGATCGCCAGTTACTGCGCTTGACCGGGACTTTCACGGGACTTTCAGATCAAACTGGCGACCGCAGCAGTTCAACCGCAACGATTGAACCGCAGCCGTCGGCGCCGGCAGAGCACCTCTCCCTCTGTCGAAAGCTCGACGTCTTGGTCGTGGATGATACACGACTTGTTTCCTACACACTTCAGAAGATTCTTGAGAAGCTTGGACATAGCGTACGCACGGCGTCAAACGGGGTTTCTGCGATCGAAACGATTCGCCAAAAGTTGCCCGACATCGTCTTCTCGGACATTGAAATGGTCGAAATGGATGGATATGAACTGGCAAAACAAATTCGCGCCATGCCAAAGGGTTGCGATATTTTGCTGATCGCCTTGACTGGACATCGCACGCAAGACAGTGAGCGCAAGTCAATCGAGGCTGGTTTCGATGAACATTTTGTGAAACCGATATCCTACGAAACGATAGTCAATGTGCTCATTCGAGCAAGCGCGAAGTCTTGAGTCCGAGGCACGAACCCTTTTTGGCATTCGACTTGAGCCTCAGTTCCGTTCCAGCCAGCGGCCTGCACCTCTCACGGTAAGTCAAGCTAGCGAAACGGCTTGACCTGAGAGTGCTCGGGATGCTGACTCATGTCTTGGAAGGCCTTGATCGAAATCACGGTGGCTACTAGGACAAGGATCAGATAAGCGAATCCGCCAATCGAGTAGGATGCAATAATTCCTAACGATAGGAAAATCACCGAAGAAAAAGTTGTCCAAATCATGGTCGTCCTCAAGCATTAGGTTTTTGATTATTGCGGAGAGAGGCGGTCGTCTTTGTCTGTACCCAAAAGGGCTTTCGTCTTTTCCTCGACTTTGTTCGCATCCTGCTGCATCTTGCTTTTGTCCACTTGAAAGTGGATGTCTAATTTTTCGCTCAAATGTTCCTTGCTCGTCGTCATGCTGAACCAGCCTCGGAAGAATCCCACACAGACGGTGAGAACAATCAAAACGAAAATGAACGTGAAAAATCGATTCATGGCAAAGGTACCTTACGTTAGAGAGCTAACTCTTTGTGTCACTTACAAACCGATTGGCACGCGCCCGACCAAAACCAAAATGACGAGGATCAGTAGAATCAACCCCAGTCCGCCGCTTGGGTAGAAACCCCAATTTCGACTATGGGGCCACGTCGGAACGCTTCCAACAAACATCAGAAGCAAAAGCACCAACAGAATCGTACCTAGCATGGTCGTTATCTCTTTCGAACAAAAAGTTTTCGGGATTCATGTTTGCGGATGGTTCAGGTTGAGTGGAAACGCGCGAGTTCCATAAGGCTTTCATGTGCTTCCGATTTCAACAAAGCATGTAAAGCAAAAGGCGTACCACAAGACTCGGACCATCCACAGACATGGTTCGGCGACGACAATTCAAGTGCAAAAACCAAGTCGCGAATGCTCTCAAACCAAATTGAAAGAAGTCGAATCAACGCGGCTGGTCGATTAGCGACCAAATGCATTTCGTTTAACAGTCAGCCGTAGGCGTACTGTCAAAGCCGCAAAGTTCGCCTTCGGCTGACTGTTAAACGACTAAAGCAACAAGCCGTTACGCTTCGGGTTGGGATACTGCAATCTGCCGCTCGCCTAACGGCTTCGATGAGCATCCATGGACCATGGCAAATGGCAGCAACAGGTTTGTGAGCGTCAACAAACGAAGTGTCAATTGTGCAGTGATTCGCCCGCACCGTAGCCCAGGGCAGAGCGAAGCGCCGCCCCTGGTAGGCTTCAAGGATCAAGCACAACGACGACGAGACTACTGGTGGAGCTTGACCACGATCCACTTATCGCCAGCCTCAACTCCCCATTTCCGTTCGTCGGTTTTTAGGAATAGGGGTGTCGCTGCAAAATAGGCCGAGATCCAAATCGGAGCTTTGCTAAAAATGATTGCAGACATTGGTCGGTTTGCAATCAGGTTGTCATTGCGTCGCAACCAGACTTCAATCGATTGGCCGATTGCCGCGCGGCGCTCGTTGTCCTCCTCCGAACCTCTTGGCGAATGACCTAACGCAATCTCCACCCCATCCTTGCCGCTACAGAGATGCACGCGGCTTTGCGAGTCGGGCATGTACTTGAGAATCGATAGTTTGCTTGCGAATTGACTGTTTAGATCGGCAATCCTCGCTTCAAAATCGGCATCGATTCTTTGGCACAGTTCAGCCTCGGTCTGTGCCTTGACGATCGCCTCGACTTGCGGGAGGGACTCTTGTGCACGCATGGCAGCAATCCGCGTTACCAGACGACCTCGCAACCGCGGCAGGCTGCTGCCAACTCCAGTAATGGTGACTTGAGTGCATGAGGAAAGTGAGGCAGGGTTCGATGCGAACCGCTTTCCGTCGAAAGTGAGGTTCTTCGTGGAATGGTAAAGTGTTACCGATTCGGAGCTGATAATAGCAGGTCCGTTCGCGCCGCAAGTCACAGTTCTCACTGCGCCATCGATACTGCAGAGAATTGAAACGCCTGTAGGATTGTCTATGACTGAGCAGGTCACTTGCCCTTTGCAGTGGGTGTTTCCGCTCGATGTTGTTCCGAGGATAACTTGATTAACCGGCGCCTTGTGCTCAAAGTCGCGATTCACGGACTTTGCGATCCAAGTGGCAGGGATCCTTAACAGCAACGGCACTCCGTTGTCATTCGGACTTGGCCCTGCCAGACCATTTGGAGGCGTCAACCCTTGAGGTAACGCAGTCGATGGAACAGAGAACAGGACCATGAGGCTTAAAGCGGATCGGATCATGGTCAATCGGTTCAGAGAGATGACGTCTGCAAAGTAAAGGTTGCTTGGTGGCCTGGGGCGAAAGTCAAGTTGCCATCACGTTTGCAGAGAAAGACGTGAGCTGGGTTGTAGCCCCACGACAAATCCCCTGAAAATTCAGCGCAAGGCATCACTTCGACAACGTTGATCCCCAATTGAACTAAATGGTCGAGCTTTTCTATCGCTTCGTTGAAGTTCGAAGGACTTCCTCGCACTTTCACATTGAACGTTCCGATATGCAGCTCATAAATCACTATTTCGTTTCTTGGAGGCAATTGGTAACGATCATCACCCCAATCAAAACTCATGTCGGTGATAAGACCGTTGCCAACTGAGTTGGTTACGGATTTTGCATATGGGTCGACACGAGTAAAACGCTGCGGGCCGTTACCTAACTCAAAACGATACTGATGGCCGATCTTCGCTTCCGGTACGTTGGCGAACCAGCAACCTTGATCATCTCGAATCATTGCATCTTTGCGCCAATCCCACCCATTGAAATCCCCCACAACCGATACGCTATCTGCATTCGGGGCCCAAACGCGAAAGGCCATTGAACCCTCGCTTTCCCATACGCCCAAACGATGTTCATTCGTCATCTTGCTCTTCTTCCGCAGATTCTCTTGTCAAAAAGATGGCTCCGCCACACAAAGCCATCTGCTACAGAATTCCAATCTATCCTGCAGGTTTTGCAAACTACATGCTAACGAGGACGGTGTTCACACGAAGTGCAATTGGGAATATTTTCAATAAGCATTCTCGCTTTGGTGTTGTACGAACCATCCCATATGGTTGATGGTCGACCATGTCGACCATTCAGGCTCAAGAGGGCTCGCGGTTTTGTGACATAGAAAGTTAAACGATATCCTAGCCGAGCTTCGATGCAATTGGCTTTCGACTCAAGCTCCGTTCTCACTATTTGGTTCTATCTTCGCAAGTAAAGTTGATCTGGCCCACGATTTGCGGTTACCAGGAATGGCACCAGGAAGACTGACGCTGCAGGGAGCCTGACTACGTTTAGGAAATGAGAAAATGAAAATCAAATCGCTTTTATCCATTGTTGCTAGAGCCGAAAGTGCTAACGAACGACGATTGGCCATACGCAACTCATGGTCGATTTCGGAAACAGCAGAGCGCCGCCAAGATGCGATCGACTCGCAGTTTCTCTTGGCGTCGCTCATCCACGGGGGCCAGCTAAAGCCAAATCGAATCCAGGAAGTTTTTGAATTAGTTGCATGCTAGTCTACATTTTTGCTAGCCACAAAAATCACAAAAGCCACAAGCCGGATGATCTGTTGAATGGAACTTTCAAACTTTTTGTGGACCTTGTGCCTTTTAGTGGCTAGCCGGTCGCCATTCTCTAACTTTGAATGGTAACGGCGCGGTCTAATTGAATCCCAAAATACGCTATTCGGTCGCGAACCTTACCGCGAGTGATCCCCAAAATCTCCGCCGCCTTGGATTGATTCCCGTTTGTATCTCTAAGCGTTCGCGCAAAAAGATAACGCTCGATTTCTTCCATGGTTTCGTTGTAGAGATCGTTTGAACCCGCGGCGAGTCGATCGTCAATGAAAGATACGATATCCGGTTGAACAGCCGATTCAACACCGATCCGAATAATTCCAGCATGGTTTGCCGAGTGCTTCTGGATGGTGCCGTCTAGCTCCACCGGTTCCGCGATGACGGGTAGGATTTCAGAAGCTTTGTTATCTCTCCCTTCAAAAACGACGGTCGGCAAACATTCCTTCGACAGAACGGTTCCTGTCGTGTGAAGCAATGCGTGACGAATCACCGATTGCAGTTGGCGTACATTTCCGGGCCAGTCGTATTGAATGAGGGCGTCCAATGCAGCAGGCGACAGCCCCTCCAGCGACATTTTTCCCATTTCGCGGCGCTCTCGCTTTAGAAAATACTCGAGCAATTGCGGTATATCTTCACGCCGCTCACGTAAAGGCGGCAATTCGATCGTGTATCCGTTAAGCCGATACAGCAGATCTTCACGGAATGTCCCCTTCGCTACCATCTCCTCTAGATTGCGATTCGTGGCTGCGATGACACGTACATCGGTCACAATTTCATCGTTCGAGCCAACGCGCTGGAATCGTTGATCTTGGATCAGCCTCAACACTTTCCCTTGGATGAGCAGTGACATGTCGCCTACTTCATCGAGGAAGATCGTACCGCCATGACATTGCTCGAACTTACCTTTGCGGCGTTGATCGGCGCCGGTAAATGCACCTTTTTCGTGTCCAAAGAGTTCACTTTCAAGCAACTGATCTGGAATCGCAGCACAATTCACTGCCGTGTACGGTTTGCTGTTACGCTCACTGTGTTGAAGGATGGCTCGGGCAACCAATTCCTTGCCGCAGCCGCTTTCTCCACGAATGAGAACGGTCACATTTGAACCCGAAACGCGTCCGATCGACTTAAAGACCTCGAGCATGGGGGCACTGCGGCCAATGAATTGATCCCCTTTTGCGCCTTCACCAGACAGGGGCATAACAACTGGCTGCTCCATCAACCGCCTAGCAGCGATAGCGCTCACAGTCATCTTACGGAGTTGGTCGAGATTAATGGGTTTTGCGAGATAGTCAAAAGCCCCCAATCGCATGGCTTCGATGGTGGTTTCACTGCTGATATCCGATGTAACGAAGATCATGGGAATCTTCGAATCGAGGGCTCGAATCTTGCGAAAGAGTTCGAAACCGTTCATTTCCGGAAGGCAAACATCCACCAGGGCCGCATCGGGTTGCTCTGTCTCGACTAAGCGAAGGCCATCCATTGCCAACGAAGCGGCAATGACCTGAATGCCGAGGTTTTCAAGGCCTTTCTCGACCATCAATCGGACGGTTCGGTCATCGTCAATGACAATTACTTTGCTCAATGGGACACCCAATTAAGACCGTTGCGGATACAACTTGAATCGAAAGCGAAACATAGTTGGCATGCCATGTGCAGTTCATGGTAGCAGATCTGACGTTGAAAAGCTTCGAAAAATTAAATTCGTAGACAATGAACCCATGAGCCTCGACGCATTTAGTCCTACCACCCAGCTCGACCTGAATGCGACACTCGCCAACCTCAATGGTGATGCTGAGCTATTGCAGGCTATCGCTCGGATCTTCTGCGAAGACGTGCCACCCATCGTTGATGCTTTGAAACATGCGTTCGCAACGGGTAGCGGCATCGGAGCTGTGATGCACGCGCACACCATCAAGGGAATGGCGTTGAACTTTCGTGCAGAGCCGTTGACTACGTTATCACGGAGACTGGAAATCGATTATGCAAAACTTTCGAATTGCGAACGCGAAGTATTGATGTTGCAGATTGAATCAGCATGCAATGAGACCATCGCGGAACTGAAGCGAGAAATCGGTTTGAATTGATTTCGCCCCCGAATGAGGCATGAACAGCATAGCCCACTTATTCCGTCCAAAATCGCAACAATTCTTGACCTTTCACACCCCTCGGGTGCTATCCTGAGTGCGGATGTACGACAAAGGAACAGTCCTGCGCAGTGCATCAATGCATCAACTTCGGATGACTCAGATAAAAGTGGCTCGGCGTTTGCTGAGAAACTGGTAAATAAGTAAGCCGACGAAGCAAGCCTCCACCCAGGGGCTCTCTCTTCGTCGGCTTTTTTTATGCCTGTGACGTTTTCGAATCAACATTGCCGGTGAGCTGAATCGAAGCTGTTCGCCGTCGAAAATCGAGATACAGACTACTAAAACCATGCCGAATTCAGCTCCACCACCGTTGGTCGAAGACATTGAGAACTATGCTCAAAACATCGTCGATACGATTCGCGAGCCACTTCTAATCCTTGACGCGACTCTTCGTGTTCAGTCGGCGAATCGGGCCTTTTATCAGACCTTTCAAGTGTCAGCGTTGGAAACGGAGGGGCGACTCATTTACGAATTGGGCAATGGCCAATGGGATATTCCCGATCTTCGAACATTGCTAGAAGACATCGTCCCTAAGAGCTCGATGTTCGATGATTTCGAACTTGAGCATTCGTTTCCAGTCATTGGTCGGCGTTTCATGCTGCTCAATGCACGCAAACTTCAAGCCGGTCAACACGGTGAACTGCTCGTTCTTGCGATGGAGGATGTCACTGCGAGAAAGAAGGCCGAAGAGGATCTGATCAATGCTGGCGCGCTGCAGAATGCAATCTTCAATTCTGCCAATTTCTCGAGTATCGCTACCGACGAGAGGGGGGTCATCCAAATCTTTAATGTCGGCGCTGAACGCATGCTTGGCTACGAGGCCGCCGAGGTTATGAACAAAATCACGCCCGCCGATATCTCGGATCCGCTGGAAGTCATCGCACGCGCCAAAGCCCTAAGCTCCGAACTTCAAACCACCATCACACCTGGTTTCGAAGCCCTGGTTTTCAAAGCCTCGCGAGGAATCGAAGATATCTACGAATTGAGCTACATTCGAAAAGATGGCACGCGTTTCCCCGCTATCGTATCGGTGACTGCGCTTCGCGACGCTCACGAAAACATCATCGGCTACCTGCTTATCGGAACTGACAATACGGCTCGGAAACAAGTCGAAGCGGAACGCATGCTGCTCGATCAACGTGTTCGCGACCAACAGTTTTACACTCGCTCGCTCATTGAATCCAACATCGATGCGTTGATTACAACCGACCCGCGAGGAATCATTAGCGATGTCAACAAGCAGATGGAGGAGCTCACTGGTTGTACCCGAGACGAGCTGATCGGAGCTCCCTTCAAAGACTACTTTACTAACTCAGAGTTTGCCGAAGCAGGGATCAAATTAGTTCTAGCCGAAGGCAAAGTTACGGACTATGAGCTGACCGCACGAGCCAGAGACGGAACTCAAACGATCGTCTCCTACAATGCAACGACGTTCTATGATCGCGACAGGAAACTACAAGGTGTCTTTGCCGCAGCCCGCGATGTAACCGAACGAAGTCGACTTGAAAAGCAAATGCAACTCCAAGCGGCCGAACTATCCGATTTGCATCGGCGCAAAGACGAGTTCCTTGCGATGCTTTCCCACGAACTTCGTAGTCCTCTGGCCCCCATTTCGAACGCCGTGCAAATGCTTGGCATGCAGAGAAACAATGAGAACGCGCTTCAGAAGGAAGCCAGAGGCATCATTGAACGTCAAACCGACCAACTGCAACACCTTGTCGATGATCTTCTCGAAGTGTCGCGAATCACAACCGGCATGGTGCAACTTCGTAAAGTCTCGGTCGCAGTCGGAGACATTATTCGATCGGCCGTAGAAACCGTTAGCCCACTGATTCTGCAACGTGGCCACAAAATGAACGTGACGATCCCAACGGAACTGATTTGGCTACATGCCGACGCGGCAAGGCTTGAACAGGTTTTGGTCAACTTGCTCACCAATGCCGCAAAATACACAGACCCTAATGGAACGATTTGGCTGAGTGCTGAGCGGTCTGGCGCTGAGTGCATTTTGCGAGTGAAAGATACCGGCGTTGGGATTACGCCCGAGTTGCTTCCTTACATCTTCGATCTGTTCACCCAAGCTGAACGTTCGCTCGATCGTTCTCAAGGAGGCCTAGGCATCGGGCTAGCACTGGTTCAGCAACTGACGGAATTGCATGGCGGTAAAGTCGAAGTCTTCAGTACGCTAAAGCAAGGAAGTGAGTTTGTCGTTCGGCTACCTGCGGAGTCGCCCAAGAGTATGGAGACCGTGCAAGTCGCAGTGGCTGTCCCCAACAAGCAAAGTATCCCCTTGCGGATACTCATCGTCGATGACAATGTCGATACGGTATTGAGCTTTTCCATGTTGCTCAAAGAAACAGGAAATGAAGTGCAAACTGCACATGACGGTCCGACTGCGGTCAAGATCGCGTTGGAAACCATCCCCGATGTTGTCTTGCTCGATATCGGACTACCAGGTCTTAACGGATACGAGGTTGCAAAGCAGATCCGAAATCAGCCGAGTCTCAAGAATGTAGTCCTGGTGGCTCTAACCGGTTATGGTCTGGAGTCAGACCGTCAAGCTTCGATGGAGGCAGGATTCAATCATCATTTGATTAAACCGGCAAAGCTAGAGCAAGTGCGAAAGATTCTTGCGAACGTCGCAGCACAATGTAGTGCAAACATACTTCGAACGGAAACGTCACAGAATCATTCGGCCATGGAGTCGAATTTTGAGGGCATCGATCGATCATGACCAGCAACCCTCGCAGAATTCTCATTATCGAAGATGATCCCGACGGCCGTGCAGACTTGCGGAAAATGATCTTGAGCGGATCGGATCGGCGGTACGAATTTTCGGAGGCTGAGCGGGGCGCGACCGCTCTAAAACAAGTGCAGGAGAATGCCAACACGCCCTTCGACTGCATACTGCTGGAATACCAATTGCCAGATCTAGACGCGCAGGAGATGCTGGCAGCGATTTGCGATGGCCGAGACTTACCGCCTTCCCCAATTGTCGTGCTGACTGGCTCTGACCGCGAAGTTGGAAGGGAATTGTTGCGAGGAGGAGCACAGGATTACCTAGGGAAAGGTTGGATCACTCCCGAGAGCCTGACCCGCGCAATCGAAAACGCCATCGATCGCTTCGCGATGCTGACTAAGCAAAGAAAAAACGAAGTGGCGTTGAGGGAAAGCGACGAGAAGTTTCGATCGCTTCTAGAATCGGCACCCGATGCAATGGTCATCGCCGATCCCTCAGGCCAAATTGTATTGGTTAACGCTGCGACGCTGCGTATGTTTGGTTACACGCGAAGCGAATTGATTGGCGTGAGAGTCGAAATGCTCATTCCGTCAAGTGCTCGTGAACGGCACGTACATCTCCGCATGGATTTCATAGCAAAGCCTCTAACGCGAACTATGGGGAAAGGGCAACCACTGATTGCTTTGCGCAAAGATGGAAGCGAGTTTCCAGTCGAGATTGCACTGAGTCCGATTGCACTGGAGAGTAGCATGCTGATTTCCAGTTCGATCCGAGACATTTCGGATCGCATCACCAACGCAAAAGCGATTGAAGAAAGTGAATCGAGGCTAATGTTAGGTGTCGAAGTAGCGGGCTTGGCTCTAGCTGAGGTTGACTACACGACTGGATTGAATCACTTAACGACAGACGCAGCCAGACTGTTTGGTCTGGCGAAGTCCGATGAACGTTGGGATATTATTTTTGATGTCTCTGGGAAAGCCCACTACATGGGATCGCGAGCCGTTCTGAAGGAAGGCGGACACTTTATTTCCACTGAGCCAAGCATCAAGGGACTATTGATGACGATCCTTACGTGGCCGCTATCGAAGTCAGGGCAAATCATGCTGGCCGTTCCATCGGGCGACGATCTTCGCGAGCTTATCCGACTCTATGAAGCTGGCAAACTAAAAGTTACGATCGATAGCACGTTTCCCTTCGAACAAGCTGCCCAAGCCCACCGCCGAGTGGAATCGGGAGTCGATCACGGAAAAGTCGTGTTGGTCAACTAACGCAATTAGGCGTGCGGCAAGTAGGGTTGTGCAAGTGGCATAGGCTTCCAGCCTGTGAGTAACCTCGCCGCATGAGTTCGACGTTGTCAATGTTCGGGCAATCCAACTCGAAGACAATGAGAAAAGCGATAACGTTTTAATGATGGTTTTTGGTAATGCGTGCTGCGCATTGCGCATTCCGCATTCGGACTTTCGGACTTTCGGACGAAAGGGCAATTTCCTCCTGTTCTAGGTTCATGATGTCGCCCCTAGCTTTGGGAACAGTTAGGCCAACAATGCGATTGCTCCTTGCTTTTTCGCGTCCAGAGCCTATTCTGAGGTCTGATACGAAACGGATCGGAAGACTATACGAAGAGCAATTCGGCAAGACCGGACTGCTAGTCAGCAGGTAAGCCGGCGCGGCGGTGGGCCTTAGGGCACATCAGGCCACGTCGGCTTTTTTCGTTAAATGGTCGCAAAACCCAAGGGAACGAGCGCGGCAATGGCAATGGCTGAAACACTAAGTTCGAACACCGATGATCGCAGTTGCGTGATTCCGCGCACGTCGAACGATTCTGCTAGTTTAGAACCACCATTCCGGGATGAGCTGCTAAGCGCGGACCAACTCGAACGGCACGCTCAGCATTTGGCAGCAACGCACGAACTAGCCTCAGGACGAGTCGCGGACAAACTCATCACTAGGTTGGCAGAAAACGAAAAGATCCTTCAATCAACCTATGACGAAGTTGCAGCAGCTGTCGTGAGGAACCGTAGGATCGCTCCGGCAGCGGAATGGTTGCTCGACAACTTTTACCTTTTAGAAGAGCAGATTCACTCGACTCGACGACTTTTGCCACGTTCGTACAGCCAAGAGCTACCGCAACTCACCAACGGATCAGCCGCAGAGTATCCTCGCGTCTATGGAATCGCTTTGGAGCTGATTTCTCACACGGATGGTCGTGTTGATGCACAAGCACTAGAAGGTTTCATTGCTGCTTACCAGTCTGTGGTGCCACTGCAACTCGGCGAGCTTTGGGCGTTGCCATTGATGATCCGTTTAGCATTGATTGAAAACCTGAGGAGAGTTGCAGCAAGAATTGCAGTCGCAAGACGGGATCGAGATCTCGCTGCGGATTGGGCAGAACAGATGATTAGCACGGTTGAGAAGTGTCCGTCGGATTTGATCCTGGTGCTTGCGGATATGGCTCGATCGAACCCGACACTATCAGGTGCCTTTTTAGCCGATTTGACGCGTTATTTGCAAGGACAAAATCCCAATTTTGCACTCGTGTACGGTTGGCTGGAGCATCGACTGACCGACTCGGGCCACTCCACCGAACAGCTCGTTCTCGACGAAGGACAGCTTCAAGCGGCGGAACAAATTTCGGTAGGTAACAGTATCACCAGTTTGCGGTTTCTAAGCGTTCATGACTGGCCGAAATTTGTCGCGAAGCATAGTCTCGTCGAGCAAACACTCAATCGCGATCCATCAGGAGTCTACGAACTCATGGATTTCCAGACGCGAAATCGTTATCGACATGCCGTTGAAGCGATCGCAAAACGGTCCCATGTTTCTGAGTTCGACGTTGCCTTTCGGGCGATTCAACTCGCTGAAAACGAACCTGCCAGCAAATTGAACTCACCCAAGCGACACGTTGGCTATTTTCTGATCGATCAGGGGCGACCAATTCTTGAGCGACTTGTTCAAATGCGTCTCACCGCGTCAGTCGTGATTGACAAACTGCGTCGGACGTTTCCATTATCGATCTATTTCGTTGCGGTTTTCGTCTTCGCTTGGTTAGGTATCGAGGGTCTAATCCGGCTCGGCGACTGGTCTGCCAGCTCGATCGCCCTTGGTTGCATTGTTTTCGTTCCCGTTGTTATGTGCGGGGTCCAATTTGCTTTGGGAATGGTCAACTGGCTTGCAACCGTCCTCATGCGACCGAATGCTTTGCCGCGCATGGACTTTCGTGCCGGTATTCCAGAAGAACATCGCACCCTCGTTGTCGTTCCAACGATGTTGACCCACGTTGATTCCATCGAAGGCTTGTTGGAGGGTTTAGAAACCCGATTCCTAGCCAATCGCGATGCATCACTTCAGTTTGCATTGTTGACCGATTTCCAAGATGCCGATACAGAGACATCACCGAAAGACGCGGAAATGGTCGGACATGCTAAACGCGGCATCGAGCGGCTCAATCAAATGTACAGCCTGGCGGGACGCGACACTTTTTTTTTGCTGAACCGACATCGGAAATGGAACGAGTGTGAAGGGACTTGGATGGGTTTCGAGCGCAAGCGGGGTAAACTCGCAGACCTCAACGCGACCTTACGCGGTGCGACAGATCGATTCTCGGATACGTCCGGTAATTTGAGTGACCTCACTCATATCAACTATGTGATTACGCTCGATACGGACACCCAACTCCCCCGCGACTCAGCCCGCAAGTTGGTTGAGTCCATGGCTCATCCGCTTAATCGTCCTCAGTTCGATACCAAGAGCGGCGTCGTGACGACTGGATATTCGATCCTACAACCCCGTGTTGCTATCAGCATGGCTAGCTCACGCCGATCTTGGTTTGTTCGTCTAATCGGTTCCGATCCTAGCATTGATCCGTACACTCGGGTTGTCTCCGATGTTTATCAAGATCTTTTTGGCGAAGGCTCTTTTATTGGTAAGGGAATTTACGATGTGGATGCCTTTGAAAAGTGTTGCGGAAATTTCCCGGTCAACGCGATATTGAGCCACGATTTACTTGAGAGCTGTTTCTGTCGATCGGCCTTGATTAGTGATGTGACATTGTACGAGGACCACCCATCCAGCTACGCGGCCGACGTGAGTCGACGTCATCGCTGGATTCGAGGTGATTGGCAAATCGCCGCTTGGCTATTACCTCGCGTTCAATGCAACCACTCGCAGCACATTAGCAATCCCATTTCCTCTCTGTCGAGGTGGAAGATCTTCGACAACCTTCGTCGCAGCCTAATGCCGATAGCGATGTTCACACTTTTGCTGGCCACTTGGCTGATGGGGAGCCAAAGCATTGCTCTTGCCGCGACTTGGTTCGTGGTACTGGTCGTCGCGGCGCCCAGGATCATGTCGGCATTGATTGATTTTGCTTTCAAGCCAACAGACCTTTCGGTAGCAACGCACCTTCAATCGGCTTTGCAGGCGTTGGTTCGTCCAATCGCACAGTGCTTGTTTACGCTTATCTTCTTGCCGTACGACGTATGGATAAATGCGGACGCGGTCGTTCGGACGTTGGTCCGTGTGCATTGGACGAGAAGGCGATTGCTCGAATGGCGAACTTCGAGCGATTCGGAACGGAGTGCAAGCTCTGATTTAGTTGGTTTCTGCCGAACGATGAGCGTCGCTCCCTTGACTGCGGCGCTCTCACTATTAACCATCGCAGTCGTAAATCCTCAGACGCTTGCCATTGCAAGTCCATTCTTGATCGCGTGGGGTGCATCACCGGCTATCGCGTGGTGGTTGAGCCGCCTCATTCCGTTGCCAGTCGTCCGACTAAACGATCCTCAGCGTCAATTCCTCCGAAAAATGGCTCGGCGAACATGGCGTTATTTCGAGGTGTTTGTCACTGCCGAAGACAACTGGTTGCCACCGGATAATGTGCACGTCAACCCAAGGGAAGTGATCGCTTCTCGAACCAGTCCAACCAATATTGGCATGGCACTCCTCGCGGATTTAGCTGCGTTTGATTTCGGATATTGTTCTGGTACTCGACTGATGAATCGAACGCATAAAACGTTCGGCACGCTCGCCAAGCTGGAAAGGCATCAAGGCCATTTCTTCAATTGGTACGACACCAAGACTTTGGCACCTCTTTTGCCTCGCTACGTTTCAACCGTAGACAGCGGAAATCTTGCAGGCCATTTAAGGGTATTAGCAACCGGGTTCGAGCAAATGATCGATTCCTCGATCGTTCCGTCTCGCGTTTTTGATGGACTGCACGATACGCTAGGTGTACTGCTTCAAGAAATGGCGACAATCTCGCCCCGTATCGGCGACGTAGCGACTCGATTGGTAGGAAGCGCAAGTCACCGCCGAATCGAAATGCAAATGGATTCGATTGCCAATCAAGGAGCGAACCTTCGATCCTCGTTTGATATTTTGTCCAGAATAAAAAACGAAATGTCCGAGTTAGCCATGACTCTGGCACCGAATACAGAATCCAGTTGGTGGTGCAATGCTGTCGCTCAAACCTGCGAGGATCAACTTGCCGATTTGAGATCGATGGGGCTTTGGTCGACAATAGCAATGCCAGATGAACAAGCTCGGGGAGAGCAGACACAGGCCGGCCTAGATCTTTTCAAAGAACTGCAATCCGAGCTTGAACAGTTGGGTACAAATCCAACGCTTCGATGTGTCGCGTCTCTACCGGAGACTCTTTTCCCCATGATTGATTCCCTGCGATCGCATGCCATGAAGGCCGGATCGATTGAGCCTGAAACGCTGGCCGAAACAAGTCAATGGAATGAATCGGGCAGTGTCGCAGGATTGAGTAGATCGGTTAACGCCTTGGGCTCAAATAGTACCTTTGCGCTTTGGTTGGATGCATTGCAAACTGCCATGGCCGAGTCAGCCAAGTATGCGGCCAGTCGTATTCGCGAGCTTGAACGATTGTGCGTGGAGTGTCGAGAACTTGCCGACATGGATTTCAGCTTCTTAGAAAGCAAGATGCGAGATCTATTCGCGATTGGGTTCAACGTAACCGACAACCAAGTCGATTCTGGCTGTTATGACTTGTTGGCTTCGGAAGCTCGGCTCGCAACTTATGTGCTCATCGCGCAAGGACAACTCGGGCAAGAGCACTGGTTTGCATTAGGGCGATTGCTGACGAGCACCGAGGGAGAGCCAGCCCTTCTAAGTTGGAGCGGCTCGATGTTCGAATACTTGATGCCCTTGCTGGTAATGCCAACTTACGATTACACTTTGCTCGATCAGACTTATCGCGCCGTGGTTGCTAGGCAAATCGAATACGGTCGACAGCGAGGAGTTCCCTGGGGCGTCTCCGAATCGGGTTACAATGCGTTCGATCTCAATCTGAACTACCAGTATCGTGCGTTTGGCGTTCCCGGCCTTGGCTTGAAACGGGGGCTTGCAGACGATCTGGTGATTGCACCGTACGCGTCGGCTTTAGCCTTGATGGTGTCCCCTAACCTCGCCTGTCGCAATCTTGAGCGTCTTGCACGCGAGGATCGTGCGGGCGGTTATGGGTTCTACGAAGCCATCGACTACACTGTTTCTCGACTACCACCTGGAACCAGCAGCGTTACGATTCGTCAGTACATGGCACATCATGCAAGCATGAGTTTGCTCTCTTTTGCGTATGTTCTGTTGGACAAGCCGATGCAGCAGCGGTTCAATCTGGACCTCGCGTTTCGATCGAGTGAGCTGTTGCTCCAAGAACGAGTTCCGAGGAACACGGTGCCACTCTTTCCGCACGCGAACGAGGCGAATGCGACTCGGATCTCCGTTGCCGAAGAGGCTGGAACGATGCGTGTTCTGTCGGATCCGACGACCGCCGTCCCAGAGGTTCACTTATTGTCCAATGGCCAGTACCACGTTGCCATCACAAGCGCAGGTGGTGGTTACAGTCGATGGAGAGGGATATCAGTCACACGTTGGCGTGAAGATCCAACACGCGATTGCTGGGGCAACTTTTGCTACATCCGAGACCTTGAGAGCGGTACAGTATGGTCAACCTCCTGGCAACCAACAACGACGCTTGCCAAGAAGTACGAAGCCATATTTACCCAAGCGCGGGCTGAGTTTCGTCGCATTGATGAGCAAATCGAGATGCATACCATGATCAGCGTCGCTTCCGAGGATGACTTAGAGGTGCGGAGAACCAGGCTCACGAACAGATCGGATCGCGCTCGTCGCATCGAGATTACCAGCTATGCCGAAGTGGTCTTAGCACCGCAACCACAGGACGAATCGCATCCCGCATTTAGCAATCTGTTTGTACAAACGGAATTGTTACCCCTGCAAAGCTCCATCCTTTGCACACGTCGCCCTCGATCTGCGGAGGAAAAGCCACCTTGGATGGTCCATATGATGACTGCCACGGGTACGCAAGTGGAAGAAACGTCTTACGAGACCGACCGGATGCGATTCCTTGGCAGGGGCCAAACGACGGCTTCACCTCAATCGCTGAAGAGTCGAAGCCCACTCTCGAACAGTTCTGGGGCGACCCTCGATCCGATTGTGAGCATCCGCAAAGTCATTCTGCTCCAGCCCAACGAGACGGTGACCGTCGATGTCATCACGGGAGTGGGGGAATCTAGTGCAATCGCAAAGGCAATGATCGAGAAGTACCTCGACTCGAGCCTGGCGGATCGAGTTTTTGAGCTGGCTTGGACACGGGGGCTCATCATGCTACAGCAACTCAACGCGTCGGAATCGGAGGCTTTGACTTATAGTCGGCTAGCTGGATCCATCATTTATTCGTCCGGAATGCGGCGAGCCAAACCAAGTGTGCTCATTCAGAACAGGCGCGGTCAATCCGGCCTTTGGAGCTACGGGATTTCGGGCGACTTGCCAATTGTGTTGGTTCGAATCCGCGACAACGAAAAGCTTGATTTGGTTCGCGAGTCCGTGCGGGCGCACGCCTATTGGAGAATGAAAGGCCTCGCGGTGGACTTGGTTATTTGGAACGAAGATGACTCGGTCTATCGTCAGTCGTTGCAGGAGTCCATCCTGAACATTGTTTCGGCAAGCCCTGAGGCCGCTCTGGTGGATCGGCCCGGTGGAGTGTTTGTGCGTCGCGGTGAGCTTATGTCGGAAGAGGATCGTGCATTGCTTCAAACGGTAGCGCGCGTCGTGCTTCTAGACGATGCTGGAAATCTGATCGATCAAGTCAATCGCCGCGTTCGTCCCGAGATGGCGGTGCCTCGGTTTAGGCCAAGTAGGACACCCCTCGAAATCGATTCAGCACTAGCAATTGAAAGGCCGGATCTTGAGTTCGACAATGGAATCGGTGGCTTTAGTCGCGACGGACGAGAGTATGTCATTACTCTCAAGCCCTCGCAAGCGACACCGGCACCATGGGTCAATGTCATTGCCAACGCAAAGATCGGTACCGTTATCTCCGAGACTGGTAGCGCCTATACGTGGACGGAAAACAGCCATGAGTTTCGATTGACGACGTGGAGCAACGACCCTGTCTCGGATACAGCTAGCGAAGCGATCTATCTGCGCGATGAAGAGACGGGTAGGTTCTGGTCACCATCGCCATCGCCAGCTCGCGGGGCTGGAACTTACGTTTCTCGACATGGCTTCGGCTACAGCATGTTCGACTATACCGAGGATGGCATTACAACGGAATTGTGCATCTATGTCTCGATCGATGAACCGATCAAGTACGCACGACTGAAGGTCACCAATCGTTCCGGTAGGCAGCGAAAACTTTCGGCCACGGGATTTTGGGAATGGGTACTGGGCGAAGTTCGAAGCAAGTCGTTAATGCATGTTGTGACCGATGTGGATCCAGTCACGAATGCGATATTCGCTCGAAATCCTTACAGTCCCGAGTTTGCGGACCGCATCGCTTTCGTCGATTGCAGTGAATCCAATCGAACGATAACGTGCGATCGAACCGAGTTTCTTGGTCGAAATGGGAGCCTGACTAATCCAACGGCGATGCGGAGAACGAAGCTTTCGAATCGAGTCGGAGCTGGCTTGGACCCTTGCGCGGCGATTCAGACGCAACTGACGATTGAAGACGGTCAAGAAAAGACGGTCATGTTTACGCTTGGGGCTGCCAAGAGCGAAGAGGAAGCTCGAACACTGATTCTCAAAACGCGAGGAGCGGAGAGCAGTTACAAAGCCCTCGAGGACGTATGGCACTACTGGAGCCAAACGCTGGGTACCGTTCACATAGAGACACCGGATCCCTCGGTCAATTTCTTGGCCAATGGATGGCTGATCTATCAAACCCTTTCTTGCCGCATGTGGGCTCGTTCAGGGTTCTATCAATCGGGCGGAGCATACGGCTTTCGAGATCAGCTTCAAGATGCCATGGCGCTCATTCATGCCGAACCGAGCTTATTCCGTGAGCAGATTCAACGAGCAGCGTCGCGACAGTTCCTCGAGGGGGATGTCCAACACTGGTGGCACCCACCGGTTGGTAGAGGCGTTCGGACACAGTTCTCGGATGACCTTTTGTGGCTTCCTCTGTCGCTGTGTCGCTATGTCCAAATGACAGGTGATACCGGATTGCTTGATGAGCCGATTCCCTATCTGGCATCGAGGCTACTGCATGACGACGAAGAAGCGAACTACGATCTGCCGCAGATCTCCGACGACATTGGTTCGGTCTATGATCACGCGTTGCGAGCAATCGATCGATCGATGAAGTTTGGAAGCCATGGGTTGCCGCTGATGGGATGCGGTGACTGGAATGACGGCATGAATCTTGTCGGAAAGAACGGAAAAGGGGAGAGCGTTTGGCTGGCGTTCTTTCTCTATGAGGTTTTGAACCAGTTTGCAACTTTAGCGCGACAACGCGACGATGTCGGGACAGCAGATCGACTCGAGTTAGAGGCGGGGCGATTGCGAGGGAACATCGAACAATCTGCTTGGGATGGCAAATGGTATCGACGAGCTTACTTCGACGATGGGACGCCGCTGGGCTCTTCTGAAAATATGGAATGTCAAATCGACTCGATCTCGCAGAGTTGGTCCGTGCTGTCGGGGGCGGGCACACAAGAGAGGACAACGATCGCTATGGAAAGTCTGTACAAACGCCTTGTGAAGAGCGATGAGCAGTTAATACTGCTGCTCGATCCTCCCTTCGACAAATCGGCTCTCGATCCGGGTTACATCAAGGGTTATGTACCAGGAGTTCGCGAGAACGGCGGCCAATACACGCATGGAGCCATCTGGACCGCGATGGCCTTCGCTGAGATGGGGCAAACGGATCGAGCTTGGGAGCTGTTTTCGATGATCAATCCAATTCATCATGGTTCGACACCGGCGGGAATTGGAAAGTATCGAGCGGAGCCATATGTCGTTGCCGCAGATGTCTATGGAGTCGCTCCGCACGTAGGCCGAGGCGGCTGGACATGGTATACGGGCTCGGCGGGCTGGATGTATCGGCTGATCATTGAATCGCTATTGGGGCTGCATTTAGACGTCGACAAGTTACGATTTAATCCTAGGCCACCGCGAGCTTGGCCCTCATTCAAGATGCACTATCGTTATCGAGAGACCACTTACCACATCACGGTAAAATGCACCGGCCCAGGTACGACGATTCAGTCGCTGTTGGTCGATGGAATTGAGCAAGCAGAGCATTTCGTTCGTTTGGTAGACGACAGATCCAATCATCAAGTGGAAATTGGATTAGGCAGTTGAGCTAGGTGGACGGCACATGGAATGTGCCTACTACTTTGACTTTTGTCGGTTGTGTCTAAAAAAGGAGCAGCCCAATCCCCAAGGAATCGACTGTCGTCGCGCCGACTCACACCTTCTTTTTCAGTTCGCGGCAGATTGGCGGGGCCGCCAAGGTAAAGATAACGATTTCTTCTCCCGTTACGGTGCTAATGTCGTGGTGCGAACTAACTGGCTTGACGCCGGTGATATTGCGAATGATCTCTTCTAGTTTAGGCCGGGCGATCTCGATCAGCTGAGACCGAACCTGTTTGAGCAGGTCCCGGCCCTTGTCCACGGGTAACGTTTGTACCAAATGCTGTTCTGCGGCGGTCAAAACGCCTTGGAGTCGAACAACCAGCAGATCATCGATCAAATGCGCGTGGATGTCCTTGGGCCCGCGACCCATGAATTCAAGTTCGAATCGTGAGATGCACTGGCAAATCAACGCTTCCATCTCACCTTGGGTTTTTGGCGGTTCGATAATTTTTCTTATACCTGCTTTTTTGAGGATCCCGCTACACGGGGCGATGGTACCTTGACTGCATTCAGATAGCAATCAAATTACCGCGACTACTAGGTGGGAAGCGATCAGATCGAGAAAAACGGTTCGATTGTGCTATGGTTGCTCTCTCGTTGGGTGAGCGACAGATTGCAGTATCTTCATCCCGTGTACTGCATTTGCCTAAGAAAACTAACCGCAGTAGGTTGTATTCGGCGACGCCGACGTTTAGCAGATACGCAATACGTCGGTTTTTTGTATTTTCCTGTAATCTTCCGGGTCTTGACCGACGGGTAATGTGACAATCGTCAGTTCGGAGCTTAAAGACGAGCCCATTCAAACCTTACATTCAGTCGCTCGACGCCTCAATTTTCTGTTTTTCATGTCATGATCATAGGGGCAGGGCTAAGTAACGGTAGACGACCGTTTTGATTGGGCGCTTTGATTGGGCTGAGTTGAGGACGCATAACCATGGAAGAACAATATCAACAAGCGATTCGCTACTGGACGCTTGCGCAGCCGGTCGTCTCAGCCTATGTAGCGGCAGTCGTACGAGACTTTCGGGACCGTGATGATGTGCTGCAGGCGATATCTGTTGCAGTGCTGGAGGCGTTCTCCTCGTATGACCCCGCTCGCCCTTTTACGGCCTGGGCGATGGGCATCGCTCGAAATCAAGTTGGTACGTACCTGCGCGAACGTAAACGCAACCGCCTAATCTTCGATGCGGAAACGGTTGACTTGCTGGCAGTGGCATTCGAACAGATCGACTCAGTTCAAACTCGAAAAATAGACTTTCTTAAGGAATGCTTGGCAAAGCTCGAGGGTCGGGCGCGTCAGTTGTGTGAACTGCGGTACCAGAATGACTTGAAACCGGCGGCCATTGGATCTCTTCTTGGTATGACGCCGAATACGGTGGCCAAATCGCTTCAGCGCATCCGAGATCAATTGCGGCAATGCATCGAGCGATATGCGGCCCTTGAGGGAGGCCAATCGTGATCCCTGATCTTGTTCCTTGTGAACTTATTGATGGCTATCTGGATGATGCGTTAACGGCCGATCAGCAAGAGGAATTGAGTACCTGGATCAAAGTACATCCAGATCATGCCCGCACTTTTGCCGAGGCAATGCTGCTTCACGATCGTTTGCGCAACACCCTCGCCGCGTATGAAACTCCCGTCGCCATGCATCGGTCATCCACCATCGAATCACGCCGGGGGGGGCTTGGGGGCTCATGGTTGATGAGTTCAGTGGCAAGAACAACAGCGGCCGCCGCAGTGCTTATTCTTGGACTCGCTACGCTGTGGTTTAGTATCGGTACGCAAACAGCGTCGGCCGCGATTCGTGAGTTAGATCGAATCATTGTCAACAGCATGAGGTCGAAAGATCGGACCTTCGAAATTGTGGTTGAAGACATTACTACCGAACGCAGAGGGAAGCGGTCCGCTATGCCAGAATCACAGCGACCGCCGAAGCCACCACTGGATGGAGCCGCATTATACGTTCGTTCGGGTAACCAGTTTGTGCTCGTACGCAAAACCCAGGAAGGCTTACCGTTTGTCACTGGAAGTAACGGACAGCAGAGCTGGGCGATCAACACGCGAGGTCCCGTCAGAGTCAGTGCGGACGTTCATTGTTTTGATCATGATCTTCCAGGGCACGAGACGTCTGTCCCGCTCACGAATCTTCATGAAGGTCTCCAGCAGCTAAAGGTTGCCTATGAACTGACTTTCTCGGCACTCGGTCCAGAGGAGTACGAGACCGGAGATGGTCATGAAGCTCGCCTATTGATTGCTGTGAAAAAACGAAAAGAGCGTGGTCCTCAACGTGTAGAAATCGTCTACGACGCGATCTCAGGCGGCATTCTGCGGATGCGTTTCGTTCAGATGCCCTATGGCCCAGACCGCTTGGATCTACGTTTGTCGCTGGTTAGTCAAGACGATCTGTCGTCTGACTTCTTCGAGCATACAAGTCATCACGTGCCGGATCGAAAAATAGAAGAGGAGAACTAATGATGAAGTGGATGATGCAATTGGTGGCATTTATGATGGTGTTGGCGTATCCTGTTGCGGCCAAGTCTCAGACGCCCTCAGCGGCCAAAATCCGTAAGCCGCAAATGAGCGATACGATCCGAGCTAATGTCTATGCAGACAATCAATTCATGTTGTACATCAACGGTGATTTGGTCGCAGTGGACTCGATCGCTTTCGTTCCGCATAACGTGATTTCAGTCGACATCTTACCGAGCTATCCAATGACAATTGCCGTCATGGCCAAAGACAACTTCGATCCGAAGACAGGCATGGAGTACGCCAATACCAAAATCGGCGATGGTGGCTTTATCTTGAAGTTTAGCGATGGTACGGTTACCAACGGCGACTGGAAAGCCAAGAAGATCTCATGGGGACCAATAGATCGTGATACGAAGAGTCCACGCATCGAAAGCATCGAAGTCCCGAACAACTGGTATGCAGTAGACTTTGACGACAGAGGGTGGGGCAAAGCCAAAGAATACACCGAAGAGGAAGTTGGTCCGAAGCAGCCTTACTTTGACAGCGACTTTCAAGGAGCCAAGTTCATTTGGTCTGACGACATTGCGCTCGACAATGTGGTCCTATTTCGCCATGTCGTGAAGGCCCCACCCGATGGCAAGGAGCGAATCGACTTTCGCAATCTCAACAATGTCATCCCTGAGAATCCACCGCGGGGATCAGTCCGACCAAGCGGGCTAGGTCGGCAAGAACGTGACGGACAACGCGGTAACAATGGAGAAAAGAAATGAAGCAACGTTCCTGCTTGTTGTCGATCGCACTGCTCAGCATAATGTGGTCGAGTGTTTCAGCGGTTCGAGCTGTTGACCAACCCAACTTCATCTTCATGCTATCCGATGACCAAGGCTGGAACGGCCTGTCGGTCCCGATGCATCCGGACGTCGCAGGCTCGAAAGGTGAAATCTTTCAAACTCCGAATCTGGAAAGGCTTGCGGCGCAAGGCATGCGATTCTCATCAGCGTATGCGCCAGCACCAGTTTGCTCACCAACGCGGATCAGTATTCAGACTGGGAAGAGCCCTGCACAGCTTCACTGGACCAAAGCGGCACCAGCGGTCCCGGGTCGCAAGCTGATCGAGCCGCGCTTAATCAAGGACTTGAGCAAAGATGAAGCGACCATCGGCGAACTATTGAAGCGAGCTGGTTACCTTACAGCTCACTACGGTAAGTGGCACATCGCTGGAGGAGGGCCAGGCGCTCATGGATACGAAGAACACGATGGCGACACTGGAAACGAAAACGCTTACAAGTTCACGGACCCAAATCCGGTTGACATCTTCGGCATGGCTGAGCGTGCGGCCAAGTTCATGGAAAGGAGCAAACGAGCGAACAAACCCTTCTACATTCAACTTTCATGGAATGCCCTTCATGCAGCAGAACTAGCCAATAAAGCTACCTTGGCCAAGTACGAAAAGCTCGCGACGAACAATGCAAAGCAGGCGGCCACCGCAGCCATTACCGAAGATCTCGACTCGGGAGTTGGCAAAGTCCTGGAGGCCGTAGAGCAATTGGGGCTGAGCGAGAACACATACATCATTTACATGTCTGACAACGGTGCAGGCGGTGGTGGGCGACGCGGTGGACTGAGCGGTGGAAAAGGTTCCGTTTGGGAAGGCGGTATTCGAGTACCGCTGATCGTACGAGGGCCAAACGTTGGCGAAAATTCATGGTGCCATGTGCCAGTTGTTGGTTACGACTTTCTTCCAACTCTATGCGCCTTGGCCGGTGTTCCTGCGGAGGAATTACCCAAAGGCATTGAAGGCGGAGACATCACAAGCTTGCTTCAAAATAGCGGCGAAGGTTTTGTTAAACGGCAGCGCGAAGAGCTTGTCTTTCACTTTCCTCACTATCAAAGCGATGATGGGCCACACTCGGCGATTCGACTTGGGAACCTCAAGCTGATTCACTTCTACGAAGACGATCGGGTCGCTCTGTTTGATCTTGCCAATGATGTTGGAGAACATAACGACTTAGCCCAGCGGATGCCACAGGACACTCAAATGTTGAAAGGTCGCTTGGACCAATATCTGATTGCCATCAACGCTCAATTGCCTACACCCAATCCAAACTTTGATCCTTCCCAGCCAGTTGCGCCGCGTAAAGGTGGCAAGAACGGGAAGCAAGGAGCTAACAAGAAATGATGTTACAAAATAACTTGCAATGGCTGACTATTGCGGCCCTACTAATCGCTGGAATGGTCTCACACGCCCATGAAGGTCACGAACATGGCCCAGCCGATGCCAGTATCCGGGCCTGGACGTTCGCAGATACCGGTGCCCACATCCACGGTACCCACATCCACGGCGCTTACGTCGCCTCGCGCGACGGCAAGGTGCAAGTGCGGCGCACGGATGGAACGGTTATCTCACTTGAAATTGAAAAACTAACAATCTTGGACCAGAGGTGGTTTGAGAGAAAGGTTGCGCAGGTGAAGGAGATCAACGAGAATGCGACGCCAACCAATGGCACCATGAAGCTTATTGCAGCCAATGTTCCCAGCAAACCTGCAATCGCTGAAACGTTCGAGCCCTTCGAAAAACTCAATGCAATCAAGTACCGACAAGATGAAAAGTTCTTCTATGTAGAATCGAACTCGATGCCAGACCACCGGATGATGGTCGGCATCACCGCGTGGCAACAACAAGTCCCGATTCCACAGCCCTATTTCGGTGATAACGCATGGCGAATTCCGCTTGAACCCGTGGTTGCCAAGAATCCTCTTTCGGCCAAGTCGCATTTCTTTCGTGGTGCCATTGCCTTGGCTGCCAACGGGGTCCCGATTTTCAACCCGATCAAGAATGATGGGCGGACCGATACGCTTTTAGCGGGTGAACTAGACGAGTTCGGAGGCCACTGCGGTCGTGGCGACGACTATCACTATCACATTGGTCCGACGCATTTGCAGGAGATCGTCGGCAAGGACAAACCGATTGCCTACGCGCTCGATGGTTATCCCATTTATGGATATACCGAACCGGATGGCTCCGAAGTCCGAGGGCTCGATGAGTTCAACGGGCATTCTACACCACAGCTTGGCTATCACTACCACGCCACAAAAACGTACCCGTATCTCAATGGCGGTTTTCATGGAGAAGTCAAAGAGGTCGATGGTCAAGTAGATCCGCAGCCGCGTGCTGGAGGAGTAAGAGAAGCACTACCTCCGCTGCGAGGAGCTAAAATCACTGGCTTTGAATCGAAAGACAACAAGAGCTTTAGTATTAAAGTCGAAGTAGGCCGCGAGACTCGCTACGTAAATTATTTTCTGAATCAGGACGGTTCCGTCAAGTTCGACTTCGTCGATGGCAACGGTAAAGTGAAGAGTGAAACGTACTCGCCACGACAGCGTGGCTCTGGTGGCGGAGAAAGAAGAGGCGGCCCTGGTGGCGGTAATGATCGACCGCCACGCAACGAACCACCTCGCAGAGATCCACCGCCGCCTGCACGCAATGCTTCGAAGGGAGATGCAGCGTCCAACAAAGCCAACGAAGGCTTCACCGTATCAAGTACTGCGATCGGTCGGGACGGACGTATCTCACCGGAATTCACTTGCGATGGCGAAAGTGCATCGCTACCACTGGAATGGCAGGGTGCTCCGACTGGAACCAAATCTTTTGCGATCAGTCTTTGGCATACCGCTCCTGATCAAGAAAAGTCTTACTGGCTAGTCTACAACATTCCCGCCACAGTCAATCATCTAGCTAGAAATGACAAAACCACGGGGACAGTCGGCTTGAACGACAAAAAGAGGGCATCCTATGACCCAATGTGCTCAAAAGGACCAGGTGCCAAGATATACCATATCTCTGTTTATGCCCTGTCTTCTGAGTTGAAACTCCCTAAGGGCAGCGTCAATCGCGACACATTGCGAAAGGCGATCAAAGGCATCACGCTCGCCGAAACGACACTTGATTTTGTTTACGAGAGAGCCAAGAGGTGAAGTACGGGAAGGTTAATTCGATTATGAAATCACTTTTCAGCTCAGTCTGCTTAATCCTCGCGAGATTCAGAGCAGCTCGGGTTACGTTCGCGTGCGAGTCGGACAAGACGAAACTCGGGTCGATTACGTCCGGACCTATTTGCCCGCAGCAGAATCACAATTCAAAAGAAACGGGGATGTCAGCTACTCGTACATAGTGGATGATGCATCCGTTTCACGCTAAGTTTCCCTGCGGCTTCTCAAGAGTTGCAGAGTACAGCAAACGTTGGCATTTTAGCTACAATGGCAGAGTCGTACTGTTGCTTGGGACGGTTTGTCCCAAGCTTGCAAAGAACTCGGAATGGTCGGGGCATTGTTCCCAGCCTACATCTTTTCGACAACTATGAGAGAAAACTAACAATGCAACGATCGGCAATGGCAACGGTACTTTTGGGCTTTTCAGTCCTCGCATCCTCTATTCTGGCCCAAGAAAAAAGTGTTCGACCGGGCGTCAACGACTCCTTTCGAGATCCAAAAGTCAGCGAATTCCAAGAGAAATTTGAAATCGAGAGTCGAGAGGTTTTTGCGAAACGGAAACAGATTGTCGAAGGTTGCAAGGTCGCTCCCGGAATGACGGTGGCTGATATTGGTGCAGGGACCGGAGTTTTTACTCGACTGTTCTCCGAGGCGGTTGGTCCCAAAGGACAAGTGCTGGCCGTTGATATCGCTGCGAACTTCCTAGATCACATCAACAGCACCAACCGAGAGGCCGGTCGGAAGAACGTACAAACGGTTCAGTGCTCTCCCGACACAACCAAGCTGGAACCAGCGACGGTGGATGTTGCCTATATCTGCGACACCTATCATCACTTTGAGTTTCCCTTGAAGACCATGAGTTCGCTTCACGCGGCGCTCAAACCACGCGGGCGATTGTTCCTTGTCGACTTTAAACGTGTCGAAGGCGAAAGTACGGATTGGACGATGAAACATGTTCGCGCCGGCCAAGAAGTTTTTGAAGCAGAGATTCTGTCCTGCGGCTTCAAGAAGGTACGTGAACATTCGGACTTATTGAAGGAAAACTATTTCATCGAGTTTGAACGAGTTGCACCGTAGGATGGGACCATCTGTCCCGTCCGAAAGCACACATAGCACAGGCTGCTAGCCTGTGCTTTTTAGACTATTACAGGCTGGCAGCCTGTGCTACGTGGTAGAGCTTGTGAACGTGATGGCAGTACTCTAATTCGGATTATTGGAACCGGTCATTGCGTGGTCCGTCATTGCGTGGACCATCGTTGCGTGGCCCATCGTTGCGTGGCCCATCGTTGCGTGGCCCATCATTGCGTGGACCATCGTTGCGTGGACCATCGTTGCGTGGTCCGTCGTTGCGTGGACCGTCGTTGCGTGGCCCGTCATTGCGTGGCCCATCGCTATTTCCTCTACGATTTGGGCCCCCGAATTCCGGTCTGAAATTGCGAGGTAATTGTCCTGGTTGCATTCTTGGGTTTGGCCTGCCTTGCATTGGATTCATGGGTGGCATGGGTGGCATTTGGCCAAGGTTGGGCCTGTTGCGATCGGGTCCGCCGGGACTTCGCTGTCGTTCTGCTCGCTCCATTGCTTTTTCTTCTCGCATCATGGACTCGATCGACTGAAGCGATCGATTGATGTTTCTAAGCAACTCCAAACTTTCAGCATGGTTAGCAGATCCTTGAGCCGCGTGATGTAAGTTTGGACCGTGCATCGGTGAAGGTGTAGGCATGTACATTGGGGCGGGCATGTGCATTGGGGAAGGTGCAGGCATTTGCATTCCCGGCATTTGCATCGGTGGCATTTGCATCGGTGGCATTTGCATCGGTGGCATTTGCATCGGTGGAGATTGCATCGGCGGCAATAGCATCGGTGGCATTTGAATGTGCATTGTGGAATGTGCTGGCATTTGCATCGGCGCCTTAGGGGATGGCACATTCATTTTCGGCATTTTTTTTTGGGATTTGGCATGTTTATCGCTTTTCTTGCGATCTTCGTCTTCGTCTTCATCGCCCTCATCGTCGTCATCGCCCTCGCCCTCATCGTCTTCATCTCGCGACTTTACACTCTGCTTTTGGATCTGGGCGATCAATTCATTGACGCGTTGAACGTCTTCCTTTTTCCCCTTGGTGATAACCAACCCCATCTCCGGTACGAACGAAATGTCGACATCGCCAATGAGGCCACTTTCCGCCGCTAGCGTGTCAGGAGAACGAACGATGGTAGCACTCAAAGTGCCGTTATTCTGAAGCGCGTCGACGGTTACGGTCGTGGTCTTGTCCTGTTCGGTTGGCTCTTGGTAAGTCGCCTTCGCGTTCGTAATCGCTAGCAAACAAGCCACTAGGGGGAAAACAATCAGAAAACAATGTTGCATTGTTCTTGGCATGATTTTGTCCATGGTCAAAGAGAGGATGCGGGTATGGGAGTACCTACGGATATAGGCAACTACATAGTACTCTAGAGACTCAACCCCGGAACAGGGGAATAGTTTCTCGGTGCAATCGCTCGTAAATTGCTTCCAGCCGATTTGCGAAGTTCTCAGGAGAGCATATTTGTCGAACTCGGGCTTGAGCTGAGGCTCCGTACGATGCGATCGAGTTGCGGTCGCCGTGGAGTTGGATGATTGAATCGCGGAGAGCAGAAAAATCCTCCGACGGAAAAACGAGACCATCGACACCGTGACGAACTATTTCCTTCATGCCGCCGGCATCACTGACGAGGGGGCAAATCGACTGGTCCATCGCTTCGAGAAGAGCTCGACAAAGTCCCTCACGCCGCGATGGCATGACGAATACATCGAAAATCGGCATCAACCTTTGAGCGTCATTCAAATGACCCGTCAATATCACTCGATTTCTCAGACGGTTGTCCCGTGCAAGCTCAGCCACGTGCGGATCTCTCTGTTCGCCAAAAACCAGGAAGTGAATCTTGGGCAGGGCTGCGCACTCGGCTGCGGCCCGCATTAAGATGTCAATTCCCTTGACCGGGCGAATGCAAGCGGCAGTTCCAACCACAAACGCGTCTGCGGGAATGTCAAATCTCTGCCGTAGATCGGCTCGTTTCTCGAGCGAAAGGGCTGGAACGACGCAATTGTAAATCACTTCACATTTTTCGTTCGGAACTCGTCCCCGGGTCATCGCCTGTTTCACGGCCTCCGATTCGCAAGCATGAATCGCTATTCTCGGCGAAAGATAAGTAATCCAATCCGCAGGATCAAACGGGGAAGGCACTCGCGTTATCCCACGGAAAGACATGATGATTGGTCGTGGCTTCAAACCAATACATCCGATCACGGATTGAGCAAGCGAGGCTGGTAAAAATGCGTGAATCAAATCGGGTTTGAAGCGATGAACCGTTTGTCGCAACAATCGGATAGCGGCCGAATCGATCTTTTTACTCCCTCGAAATTGCAGGAACTCGCAACGTGGGTGCTTCAGTTCTGCTTCGATATGCGAAACCTCGCCGTCCGCAATGAGCAAATCATGATCGCGACGACTCATCTCGCGTACAAAACCATGCGGTGCGTTGATCAGAAGTAGTCGCATACAGTAGATCGCATACATTAGGTCGCAACTGCCGGGTGCGACAAGGAAGTCCCCCAAACCTCCCAGCTTTCCAAGCTGAACGGGCGGTAGTTTAAATATTTGCGCAAGATTCGACAATATCAACATTGCATCGCAATCCCATTCATCCGACGACGAAACTATTGGATCGCTTGTCAATCTTGCTTCATCTTGCTTCGCCCGTTCTAAATTGGTATTACGGATTCCATGAGTCGCGGCATCCCTTTCTATTCAGACTTTCACCGCAGTATTTTGAGCTCGTTATTGCGAGCCTTTGGGCTTTCGCGTTTTGATAGCACAGCAACGTGCAACACAATGGCATTCGTTGCAATCATCTGCCTAGCAACTGGGTGCAATCGCAGCAATCCCTACTTAACCGCGAGCCCATCTGGTTTCTCTGGAACCGGCGCCCCGGCCAATATCGCAAGCCCGCAGCTCACTGCACAGATCACCGAACTTGAACGAAGGGCCAAATTGTTGGACGACAACAATCGACAGTTGACAACTCAACTTGCCCAATCGCAGCAGCAAATGCAACTGTTCAAAGAACGCTCGGAACTGATGCAGCGCCAGGCGCAAGATATGGGCAACCAATTGCAGCAATCTAGAATCGCCAACGCGCAGTCGAGTCAACAAATGCGAGGCTTGGCCGACCAAGTGCAAAGCGTTCAGACCAATCAACAACGCCGCGGTGGTGCCAAGCTGACAGCCAACACGAGCAATCGGTTGGCCAGCGAACCGCTGAGGGATTTAGGGTACACGGTCGAAGATGAAGGGGGAGTGATTCGATTGCGAGTGCCAGCCGATCAACTTTTTCAGCCCGGCACCGCACAGCTCTCACCCTCTGCGTCTGGGATTCTCGATCGCATTGCAGACGCGATCAAACGAGGCTATCCGCGGCAGCGCATCGCCATCGAAGGACACACCGACAACGCACCCTTGTACGGAGGCGCATTTGCCACAAATCATCAATTGTGCGCCGCCCAAAGCAATGCGATTCTCGAGCATTTTACGAAACGAAACCAATTGCCAACCAGTCAACTATTCACGTTGGCACACGGCGAAAACTATCCGATTGGGGACAACCAAAGTCCAGCTAGCAGATCCGTTAATCGCCGCATCGAGTTTGTTGTCTACCCAGAAACGTTTTAGGGGCGTTCGATAGTAACTGTCGGATATCGATTGTGGCGTACAAACGATTTTTAACCTAGCGATTTCTAACCTGGCGGCCAGTCCATCGCGCGGCCGCCGAGGAGATGATAGTGGATGTGGCCGACCGATTGCCCTCCGTCGCGTCCGCAATTCATGACGACTCGATAGCCAGACTCATGAATACCAAGTTGGCGGGCAACTTGCTGGATAACGATTTGCAAATGACCCAACAAGCTCGCATCTTCTTCCGATGCATGCTCAAGCGAATCGATTTGACGCTTTGGGATGATCAACACATGCACGGGTGCTTTGGCGTTGAGGTCGTGGAACGCCAAACTCCATTCATCTTCGAAAACGATTTTTGCAGGTATCTCCTTTCGAACGATTTTGGAAAAAATGGTTTCAGGCATATCGTTGGTCTCGATCACGCTTCAGCGGGCGGACGCGTGTTTTCGCAGGTCGGAATTCCGTCTAAACCTAATTGTATTCCTTTTCCACCGTTAAGCCACCTACGCCGTCCCGACTATCCGCGCATTCTTTCAACCTTGTCGCATCGGATCTTTGTTTTTGTGCGTAGAATGAATTCATGGCAAAGCAACACTATGGTAAAAAACCGCGAAAAAGCGTCTCGGCAGGCAGTCATCAAGCCAACTGGCTTTGGGGACAACAGTCGGTTATCGATACACTCGAGGCAGATCGATGGCGAGTCTATGAACTCTTCGTGACACAGGAAGTGTTTGAGCAACACGCGGATTTGCTGCAAGCCAAGCAGAAACAAGGAACAGAGCTGGAAATCGTATTAACAGCTCGACTCGATGAACTGTCTCGAACTTCGGAGCATCAAGGGATTGTCGCGAGGGTCTCTAAATATCCCTACCAAACAACGGATGAACTCGGAATCCAATTGCATCTGGTTCAGGAAGATACGAGCACTCGGAAACTCTTACCGCTCGTGGTTATTGTCGACCGCATCCAAGACGCCTTTAACTACGGTGCGATCCTGCGTTGCTGCGAGAACGCAGGTGTATGCGCCGTAATTATTGGCGAGCATTGTCAAACGCAAGTTACACCGCAGATTGCTCGTTCATCCTCCGGAGCCGTCAATCACATTTCGATTGTGAAAACCGACGACTTGGTTAGCGCCGCGAAATTCTTGCAAGAGCTTGGCCTGAAGCTGGTTGCAGTAGAAACAGACGCAAGTCAAATCGTTTGCGATACCCCTTTGAACACGCCAACAGCGTTGATTATCGGCAGCGACAACCATAGCATTGATCCTCAACTTCTCGAGCTATGCGAGCAACGTGTCAGCGTTCCGATGCAAGGCAAAATCCGCTCGCTCCCGTCCTCTGTTTTGGCCGGAATCATGCTGTACGAAATTCGACGTCAGCAACATTCGACGTCAGCAACAAAGACCGCTGCCAACTAACTTGATTCGCGGAATGCGGATCGCACTATTTCTGGGATCTCCGTTAACTTCAGGGTGGCGAGATCTACGAACACCCAACGGGTTTCTGCCAATGCGCAGGTTCGGCCGTCCGACTTTCGCACAATTTCGTATTTCCGAAGCGAAGAGACTTTCTCAAGGTCTTCGATCCAGGTTCGAATCTCGATCTGGTCCCCCAGGATTGCCGGGACTTTGTAAGTAATTTGATGCGATCGAACAATCCAACTTGCACCCAATTCGCGATACCGCTCCGATGGCCAGCCCACTTTGCGAGAGTGTTCTGACGCAGCTTTGAGCGTCCATCTCAAGTATTGCAGGTTATTAACGTGATTCATTTCGTCCAAATCCTCGTCGTTAACCATTCGTTCCACAATATAGACTTTGCTGTGAGCCATTTTGGTTCCTTTGTCTAAGCACATCCGCAACTGTTTTTCAACCCAATTAGCCGTTGGGCGCTAGCCCCGGTTTTCCAATTTCTCGTCGTTCGTCGAGAACCGGGGCTATCTCCCTTCGGCTATCAGTTTGTTTCACTCGAAGACTCATACCGATGTGCTTAGCCGGTGGTTCCCAACCCGCTGGCGATCGCGTTCACGGTCAAGAGAAGCTGTGGTACGAGCGACTCGGCGGATTGGGGTTGGCCCATCTTATGATAGCTGCGCCACATCTTTAACAAGGAAATTTGCTGACGGTGCAGAACTCGAAGACCGCTGGCTCGAAGTTGCATCATCCGTTGAATGTTCGGTCGTCTTTCTGCCAGCGAGCCACCGTAAATGCGTTCTATCATCTGCGTGGTGCGATTCAACTCCGCTTCGATTGGATCCATGCACGATCGTCGCAGCGCGACATCCTCGACCATTTCGGAATACTCGCGCATGATCTCAAGATCGGTCGCAGCAATCGAGGTTGCTACGTTGCTGATCAAGTAATGCAAAGGGGCCCATTGCTGCAGTACTTTTGACAATTCGAGAAACTGCTTTTCGTCTTCGTGCAGGAGACGCTCCAAAGCCGAGCCAACGCCGTACCAACCCGACAAGAAAAAGCGTGCCTGCCCCCAACTAAAGACCCATGGGATTGCGCGAAGGTCTGAAAGGGATTGCTTGCCGGTCCGTCGCGATGGCCGCGATCCGATACGGCTCTGTTCGATCGCATCAATCGGAGTTGCCGTGCGAAAGAACGAAACGAATCCGTCTTGATTTAGTAGCCCGGTGTACGAATCGCGAGCCCAGGTGGCCATGCGATCGAGAGTTGCATCCAGTGGATGGTCATGGACTTCGCTCCCTTGGTCTAAAAGCGTTTTGCGTGTAACACCAGCCAAAAACAACTCCAAGTTATACATGGCAGTCGATTGATGTGCGTACTTCTGCGGAATCGTCTCTCCTTGTTCTGTCACTCGCAAGTCACCACGCAATGTCTGGTTCTCAAGAGACTTGATGAAGCGATGCGTTGGACCTGCACCGCGACTGATTGTTCCACCTCGTCCGTGAAAGAAGCGAACTCGGACCTGATGCCTACGTCCCACAGTTGCCAGTGCTTTCTGCGCCTGACGAAGAGTGACCAAACTCGCCAGAATGCCTCCGTCTTTGTTGCTGTCGCTGTATCCGATCATGATTTGTCCAACGGCTTCGCTCGAACCGTCTCGGATTTGGATCGATCGCAAGGTTCGTTTGGTTACTGGGTGCGACAAGAAAGAATCAAAGATCGCCGGGCTCCCCTTCAAATCGTCGACCGTTTCAAACAACGGTACAACGGGTAGCAAACATTGCAATCCATTGGCTGTCTCCTCCATCAATCCGACTTCTCGGGCGAGCAAGTAGACAACTAATAGGTCCGAGGTATTGCGAGTCATGCTGACAATGAGCGAACCGAGCCCATCGGAGCCGTATGCATGATAGTGCTCCTTGACGACACGCAGCGCAGATAAGACAGCATCTGCCTCTGCCCCCACGGAAACCTCCGGGCGGGCAAATGGACGACGCGATTCAAGCTCTCTCTCCAAAAGTGCCAACCGTTCTTTTTCGCCCCACTGCGAAAAATTGCTATCTGGGAAACCGGCTGCTGCCAGCAGTTGATCGACTGCTTTGTCATGAAAGGAACTGTTCTGCCGAATGTCCAGGACGGCGAGATGAAACCCAAATGTTTGAACGACTCGCATCAAGGGTTGCAGCGCGTAGTCGGCCGGTCGACGCATTCCCGCAGCAATCAGCGAATCATACAACAATCGCAAATCGGATAGCAACTCGGACGAACGTTGATAGGTGGGTGGCGGTTGAAAAACGACACGATCCGAAGGTGCGTCCGAAGCTGGCAATCGAACAATCATGGTATTGATGAACTGCCGCCAAGGTTCGTTTGGATTGCGTTCAATGGCCTTTTTTCCTTCTGGTCCAAGCCTGTCGGCGATACTCGCCAAGGCTTGAAGGAACTCAGGTTTGGGCCGTTGCCAGTAAGCCGAAAGGCTCAGCAATCTCGCCAATTGCTGAAGTTGTCGCGTTACCAATCCGAGTGCGCTACGACGCATCTCGAGCAAACTTGTCCGGGTCACATCTGCGGTCACCAATGGATGCCCATCGCGATCCCCACCCACCCATGTTCCAAACGTTAGTTTTGGGAACACCAACGGATCATCAAAAACAGAAGGGTCCAATCCAACTTGGGTCCAAGCGCGACGAAGACGTTGATCGAGTGGACGCAATACCGACGGAAAAACTTGTGTCAGGTAGTCGAGTACGTTGCGTCGTTCCGATTGGATATCGGGCTTATCTAGGTAAATTTCTCCCGTCCGCCACAGAATCGCTAATAACGCCCGGACAGCGAAATCGTTTTCTTCTTGTTGTGGATCGCAATGCCGATGCAATGGTTCCTTGTCAAGCTTTTGGAGCGAATTGGTTTGAAAGCGTTCAAAAAGCCGGCGATGATGAGCCAGAACGGTTGCGCGTTTGGCTTCGGTTGGGTGGGCGGTTAGCACAAGCTCTACCTGCATGTTTGGCAGTTCTCGCGCGATCTGCTCCGAAGTCCAGCCGGCATCCTTCAATTGCTTCAGCGAGTCCCCCCAAAGCGCGGGCAGTGCATCCATACCTGAGACTTGCTCGATCGATTTCCGAAATTGATCTGCGGCATTCTGCTCGGCCATTCCAAGCAATTGAAAGGCGATGGAGTATGCCTGGGTAAGATGTACCGAATCGGCTAATATTTCTCCAGCAACTTGGATATCTCCGCCGGTAGGCAAGGCAGCGGCCAAATCGGCCGCGCCCGATTCTACAAGCACGTCTTTTAGGCAGCACAGGATCCAATTCCATTGTCCCAACAAACTCGTTTCATCGAGTGCAAGTACGCTTTCAGCAACCATAAATAATAGAAATGGCAAACAGTGGGTTGATGCGCCCCGAAGAGCTTTTTAGTGTCGCATTCTGCGAGACACGCGAGAGGAGCAGCATAGCCTAAACTCAATTACCGATTGCCGCTACTTGGTTTGTCAGCTCGCTACGAAACTATTTCACCCTGCTTTCCAACTTCACCCTGCTTTCCAACCACTTGACCGTTACCATGGTTATAATGCGGTTTTCTTGCAACCGAACATTCACCCCATTTTTGCAGGGCCCCACCATGTTAAGCCGTGATTCAAACCGTCGATCGTTCCTGATTCAAAGCGCCAGCGCCGGAGCCTTGCTACCGGCAATCGGATTGTCTGGAGTATCCAAGGCGTCCGCAGTCGATCGATTGCGATTGGCAAGTATCGGTGTGGGCGGCATGGGAGCTTCGGATCTGGGCTCGCTAAGCTCCCACCGAAACGTGGAGGTCGTCGCGTTGTGCGATGTCGATAGCAACAACTTAGCTGCCGCCGCGCAAAAGCATCCCAAAGCAAAACTGTTTTCGGACTTTCGTAAGATGTTCGATGCGATGGCCAAAGAAATTGATGCGGTCAATGTAGCGACACCCGATCACACTCACGCTGCGGCTGCAATGACGGCCTTGAATCAGGGCAAACACGTCTACTGCCAAAAGCCGTTGACGCATGACGTATACGAATCTCGACAACTGAGAATTATTGCTGAGAAGACAAAGCTCGTGACTCAGATGGGGACTCAAATTCATTCCACCAGACCGTACCGAACTGCAGTCAAGCTGGTGCAAAGCGGGGTTATCGGAAAGATCCGTGAAGCACATTCCTGGAGCAACAAAACTTGGGGATACGAAGGACCCTATCCCGAGTCCTCGCCCGTACCATCGAACTTGGATTGGAACCTGTGGTTGGGCACAGCCAGACTTCGCGAATTTTCGAAGGATCAATTTCATCCCGGGAACTGGCGTCGTTGGTACGACTTCGGTTGCGGCACGATGGGAGATATGGCCATTCATATCTTGGACCCAGTCTTCACTGCACTGCGTCTCACGTCGCCAACCAAAATAATCTCAAGCAGTCCGCAACCCCCCGAGCTTAGTTTTGGGCTAAAGAACCAATCTCGCTTTACGTTCCCCGCCAGTGAGTTCACAACCGATGGCTTTGTGCTGACTTGGAGCGATGGCGGCATGATGCCAGATACGTCGACCTGGCCGCTCAATGGATTGGATGGCAAACAAATGCAATTGCCCGATCAAGGCTCAATGTTTGTTGGGGAAAAAGGATACATTCTATTGCCGCATGTGGCGATGCCAACGTTGCTTCCGGCCAATCAGTTCGCAGATACAAAAATCGAGCCAGCTCCGGACGGAAACCACTACCATCTCTTCGTGGATGCATGCCTCGGTGGGGCACCCACAACGGCCCATTTTGGATATGCCGGACCGCTTACCGAAGCTGTGCTGCTCGGTACCATCGCGAATCGTTTTCCCAAGCAAGAGCTGTTGTGGCAAACCACCGCGATGGCGATCCCCAATCACGATAAAGCCAATGCTCTCCTGCGAAGAACCTATCGCAATGGCTTTGAAGTTGAGAATCTCTCGTGATCTTCATTGATCTGTTGGAACAGCAAGTCGCATTCGGTTCGTAGTTGGAGCATCTGATCCGAGCTCCATTGCTGCCCGATGCGACTTACGAGATGGAGAGTTGCGATTCCAGCGATGGCAAGCAACGGAACGACTCCCATCCAACTTGATTTACCTAACCACCAGATCGAGAAAACGAAAATCGAAGAGAAGAACGCAATAAACGTTAGCGCAAGATAAAGGAACCAAACCAGAGTCCACACTTCTTGCCTTGGGGCAAAGCGTCCGAGAACGCGAGTACCACCTGCATCATCATCATCGAGATGAAGTGACAGGTGAGGAGACCAGTATCGGATCTCTGCTTTGGGAACATGCAATTCGGAATACCGATCAAACGACTGACAATGATTGCTCCATTCAGAACCCTTGAGAACCTCTTGTACTTGTCGATTTACCGCATCGCAGGGGTAGGGGAGATGAAGCTCAAACGTCGGTCTCAGTGAGGTGAAGAGCATCGTTTCCAATCCTATCTATTTCGATTGTTCTAATTCCGGGATTGAGACTCCGAGGCCCCTCGCCTGGTTGGTGACTGAGTCTCGAACACGATCAGATCCAGGTCAGCCTCGATTTACAAGCCCCAGTCCGATTGGTTTTTTCGCGATTCCTCCGCTCCGACGGCCATCCTGCTCTTTTGGGCTGGCGATGCACAAACCATGCCATGAGAATAGGAAGCCAATTCAGTCCGTCGACATTAACTAGCTTGAATTCGAAACCAGAGGAATCCGTCCATCACATCTTTTGATCTTGAACGTCTGCGTAGACGCACTTTTGCCATTATTTCTCACCCGGATGCGGGCAAAACGACTCTTACCGAGAAACTCCTGCTTTTTGGCGGGCAGTTGGAAGTCGCAGGCGCAGTTAGGGGGAGAAAGACTCAAAAATCTGCCACTTCCGATTGGATGGAATTGGAAAAACAGAGAGGGATTTCCGTCAGTTCGACGGTGTTGACGTTTGAATATGCAAACTGCCAAGTGAACTTGCTGGACACACCAGGACACCACGATTTCAGTGAAGATACGTACCGCACATTGATGGCGGCGGATGCAGCCGTGATGGTGATCGATCTTGCCAAGGGGATCGAGTCGCAAACCGAGAAACTCTTTCGTGTGTGTGCACTTCGGAAAATTCCTGTGATGACATTTGTCAACAAAGTGGACAGGCCTGGCCGGTCACCTTTAGATATCATCGATGAGATCGAGCGAAAATTTTCGATCGAAGCGGTGCCTCACAATTGGCCGCTTGGCACCGGTCCAGAGCTGAGCGGCATTGTCGACTTGCTGGAAAACAATATTCACTTGTTCAATGATCGGAGCAGTGATCGGCGAATCGCGTCGTCGGTTGTTTCGTGGGACGAGCTTTCGGGCTTGCCCGAGGAACTTGTGGAAACGGTTCGCGAAGAAGTTGAATTGGTGCGAATGGCTGGTGCCCAGTTGGACTACGCTCGGTTTATGAAAGGCGAGCAAACGCCTGTTTACTTCGGCAGCGCGATGACCAACTTCGGGGTCGAGCATTTTCTCAACGGCTTTCTGAAACTATGCCCACCGCCTGGTGCTCGGTTGAGCAACATTGGATTCGTAGCAGGCAACAGGCCAGAATTCTCTGGTTTCGTTTTTAAGATTCAGGCAAACCTAGACCCGCGTCACCGGGACCGCGTTGCGTTTTTGCGAGTCTGTACCGGTAGGTTTCAACGCGATATGGAAGTTACAGTGACGCGGAGCGGCAAGAGATTGCGTTTGCCAAGAGCCTTGCGCATCTTTGGTCAAGAGCGCCAAACAATGGATGAGGCATATCCAGGCGATATCATTGGCATTGTTTGCCCTGGAGAGTTTCGACTGGGGGATACGCTTTGCGAAGGGACACCGATCCAGTTCGAGCCGCTACCGCAGTTCTCTCCCGAGTTTTTTGCAGTGCTGGATTGTCCAGACTCTTCGCGGCGAAAGCAGTTTGATCGTGGTCTAGCGCAATTGGTCGAGGAGGGGGCTATCCAAGTGTTTTACGATGCGCGAGCGACGCGACGCGAAATGATTCTAGCCGCAGTGGGTGAATTGCAATTTGATGTCGTTCAGTTCCGAATGCAGTCCGAATACAACGTACCCACCAAAGTAAACTGGCGTCCGTACAAGATGGTGCGTTGGTTCAATGTCTCGGACGAGGTAAAGGAAGAGATCAAGTTGCCATACATGGCAAAACTCGTGCGAGACCAATTTGGGCACGATGCCATGCTATTGCAATCCGAGTGGGATGAAAAAGTGCTCGAGCGAGAGAATCCCAAAATTAAATTCCACGCGATCCGGCTCTCGAATTTCGAAGAGAACAGCGAGTTGGAACCCATGAGTCAAACGACGTAGATCGCAGCGACCGTGGACCAGGTGGCCGACGGCCTTGGCTTCGCGAACTTGGACTCACCCATCTTTGAGACTTCAGTCTCCGGTTCAGCGGTTTGTTGACACTTCTGAAACCAGAATGGAAACAGCGCAAAACCCCTCTCCCTTCTAAAAGCGACTGCTGATTTAATCCGCATTAATCCCAACCCGACGCGTTAGCGAGGGACGGTCTGCCCCTCGCTAACGCTTCGGGTTGTGATAGAGCCTTTCCCTGCAGCAAATCCACTAGATCAGCAGCCTCTAAAAGGCGCGAGGGGAGCAAGATCAAGGGAGGGGAGGAGGGACACAGGGTGCTGGCGAAGCCGATTTCAAGTGGTCCGGATCCTGGACGAGGAAGCGATTCTGGCGTGCGCGGTGTCAGTGAGCGCCTAAAAGGGGCCAGCGCGAGGCGCTTCAAAAGGGGCCAGTTCGACAGGAAAGGCATGGTTCATTCAGATAGCGGGTTTCTTCGTAAACCCTCTACTGGAGTTGGAACGTGGTACGTCGTCTGGATATGGACAAAACTCAGGGAATTGAGCAGTTATTCGCTTCAGGGATGAGCAGGCGGCAGATCGCCAGGACCCTTGATATCAATCGAAAGTCGGTTGATCGTCATTTGGCG
>Ga0247840_10000167_pt1 | contig 130884 bp, 134 predicted proteins | sample LaCruzMarch2015__FD_192404 | JGI IMG/M metagenome (GOLD analysis project Ga0247840, IMG submission 192404) | Freshwater microbial communities from meromictic Lake La Cruz, Castile-La Mancha, Spain - LaCruzMarch2015_17m | ecosystem: Environmental > Aquatic > Freshwater > Lake | place: Spain... | reverse complement strand
TTTTCAATCCTCTGCTCTACCGACTGAGCTACCAGGCCAAGAGATGGAATTATAAATGAAACTGATTTCTAAGCCCTCAATTATGGTCCGCTGTTGAAATTCTGCCTCAACTACACCCCCACTAGCCCATAACTGCCTGATACACCGCCCTCTCAGAGATCCCAGTCACTTTGCATTTGTAGTGTTGTCACTTTTTCAGTTTTTAAGGTATGTGGGGTGGTAATGGGGGATATTTGGGTGATGAGGTGAGAATCCTCTGCTCTATCGTGGGTTGGTTGTCGGGGGTGTTGTGAAGTGTCGTTTTAAACGACAGTTGGTGAGTGGGGTTATTTAAGATTTTTGTCTTTGATAACCTGCTCAACCAAGGGAAGCATGTTCTTTGCCCATAACTGGCAACCTTGAACTGTCATGTGTCCACCGCTAGAACCCATATCAAACTGCCTATGCTCTCGGTCTAATGGCACACCCTTTCTCCAGTCGCCATAGTGAAATGCTCCATATTTTTTTGCCATTTCATCTGCTTCCTTATCTGACTGTATTGTTGAATGAGAAACATAGATGGTGGGCATCTGAATTTTCTGCAAATATCCTAAAATTTCCTCAGTTGGCCCCAAGCTAAATCGGGGATTCCTTTCATTTGGACCCGGCTCGAAAATAACCAGCTTTGTATTTGGATAATCCTTAAGTCCCCGCTCAAGACGACCCATCATAAAAGTTGGTCTATCCCCATCAACACCTGCATTGATCACTGAAGCATTAATCTTATCTGTTGCCAATAAGTCATTTAGCCTTACGGTGTAGGCTTGCCCTGCATTCTTGCAATTGGTGTTGCTAGTGCCAAGGGCAAATATCTCAAATGCAAATGTGTTGATTGATATCAGGCACAGACCAATTGAAATGATTAAGTTTTTCACAATCAAAATAGTAACAAGGAAGTGTCGCTTAAAACGATAGCCGCCAACCAGCCTATTGCTCGTTGCTCGACTCTTCTTGCAAGACGGAGCCTTTTCTACTGGCAAGATACTTAACGCCCTTGGCTCCATAGTTTTCAGTATGAATTTGATTGGGTGGCAGATGAAATACATCCCCCGCTAAGTAGGCATTCTTTATGCCATTAATAGTGATATCAATTTGACCTTCATGCTCATTTGGTGGAAATTCTACTGCGAGTGGTGATAAACAAGTCTCATAAAATGTTGCGGCTCTCAGCCCTAGCTAGCTGTAACTGCATTTTTGGCGCGCGCTACATGCAATTTTCTATAGCTATCAATCATCCGGTGATGCCTGTCCAAACCCTCAAGTTTTATGCTAGTTGGAGTAAGGCCGTAAAAGCGCACGCTTCCATCGACCGAGCCCATCACAGCGTCCATCCTCTCATCGCCAAACATGCGACGGAAATTGACCATATAGTCTTTGAGCTCTAAATCGTCATCTAACAAAATCTCTAACACCGCATTCAATGCTTGATAAAACAGTTTGCGCTCGATCGTACTGTCGTTATATTGCAGAAAGGCGCTTGTGAGATCCCGGGCCTCATCAAAATGCTGCAAGGCGAGATAAATCAACAGCTTTAACTCCAGGACTGTAAGCTGGCCCCAAGGCGTATTCTCATCAAACTCGATGCCAATCAATGTGGCGATATCACCATACTCATCAAGCTCATTATTCTCTAGGTGCTCAAGCAATAAGCTTAGGCTAGCATCATCTAGGCTAAACAAATTCAGAATATCAGACCGGAATACCAATGCCTTGTTTGTGTTATCCCAAATTAGATCTTCTATTGGATAAACCTCGGAGTAGCCCGGCACCAAGATCCGGCATGCAATCGCGCCTAGTTGGTCATATACCGCTACGTAAGCTTCTTTACCTATAGCCGCCAGCATGCCAAATAAGGTTGCCGCTTCCTCGGTATTAGCGTTTTCTCCCTGGCTAGAAAAATCCCACTCAACAAAATCATAATCTGGTTTTGAGCTGAAAAAACGCCAAGACACAATTCCGCTGGAATCTATGAAGTGCTCAACAAAATTATTTGGCTCAGTCACTGCTTCGCTTACAAAGGTAGGCAGGGGCAAATCATTCATGCCTTCAAAGCTACGTCCTTGCAGTAGCTCGGTCAAACTTCGCTCTAGCGCCACCTCTAGACTTGGATGTGCGCCAAATGATGCAAACACTCCTCCAGTACGGGGATTTAACAAAGTAACACACATCACCGGATAGATTCCACCTAGTGATGCGTCCTTTACCAATACTGGAAAGCCCTGGTCTTCTAGCCCCTCAATACCCGCCAAAATACCTGGGTATTTCGCGAGCACCTCCTTTGGCACATCTGGCAAGGCGATTTCGCTTTCCAGAATTTCGCGCTTAACCGCCCGTTCGAAAATTTCCGATAAACATTGAACCTGTGCTTCGGCTAGCGTGTTGCCAGCGCTCATGCCGTTACTGACGAAGAGGTTTTCAATCAGGTTAGATGGGAAATAAACCACCCCACCATCTGACTTGCGAATATATGGCAACGTACAGATACCGCGGTGTACATTACCAGAATTAGTATCGATCAAATGAGACCCCCGTAAATCTCCAGCGGGGTTAAAAATATTCAAGCAGTACTCATCGAGAATCTCTTTAGGCAGACTGCCTTTGGTGCCCAGCTTAAACCAGCGTTCATTCGGATAATGCACAAATACTTCATTGGCAATATCATCACCCCAAAATATGCCAGCATAAAAATGGTTATTACTTAGTCGCTCGATATACTCGCCTAAAGCTGATGCCAAGGCGCTTTCCTTGGTGGATCCCTTTCCATTGGTAAAGCACATGGGTGAGTGCGCATCACGGATATGCAAGGACCAGACATTTGGAATGATGTTGCGCCACGAGGCAATTTCAATCTTAATTCCTAGATTAGCCAAGACACTGGACATATTGGCAATCGATTGCTCTAAAGGTAAATCCTTGCCCACAATAAAAGTATTGGCGTCATTATTGGGCTTTAAGGCCAATAAAGTCTGCGCATCTGCATCTAAATTCTGCACTTCTTCAATAACAAACTGTGGCCCGGCTTGCACCACCTTTTTAACTGTACAACGCTCAATGGAACGTAAGATGCCTTGGCGATCATTGGCAGAAATATTTTCTGGCAACTCAACCTGAATCTTGAAAATCTGCTGATATCGATTTTCCGGATCAATAATATTGTTTTGTGACAGAGCAATGTTTTCGGTAGAAATATTGCGGGTTTCACAATACAACTTCACAAAATAAGCAGCACACAATGCCGATGAGGCCAGAAAATAATCGAAGGGGCCAGGAGCCGAGCCATCACCCTTATACCGAATGGGCTGGTCGGCAATCACTATGAAGTCATCGAATTTGGCTTCCAGACGAAACTTGTCGAGAAAGTTAACCTTAATTTCCATGTGATTTATTCCGAAAAGGATGGGCAAATGATGTGGGCGCCAGTCTCTATCACAACACCACTGCCAAGAAATACATCGGCGCACTTAACAACATTAATGCAAAAATAAAGCCGGCTGCCATTAGAGCAAATATTCCCTTAAAACCTTATTGTTCGCCCTTATTCCGAGATGTATCAATCCCCAAGGCTTTAAGCTTACGATATAAATGTGTTCTTTCTAGGCCCGTGTACTCAGATATTTTGGTCATACTACCGCCCATGATAATCATTTGATGTTCAAAATAGGCTTTTTCAAATAAGTCTCTGGCTTCACGTAAGGGTAAATCGAAATAAGTCTTTGCAATTCCGCTAATGTATTGGCCATCTTCTTGCGGGGTGAGTTGCTCAGTGACAGAGGGTTTAGTGCTTGAGTTTGCCGAGGAGGCTACCTGAGTGATTTTGTCCTCAGCTGGCTCAACATGCTTAGGAGAGCTCTCGAGCGCTTTGTTCACCGTTTTGAGTAATTTTTGGAGAGCAATTGGCTTTTCCAAGAAGTTCAGTGCTCCAATGCGGGTAGCTTCTACAGCCGTATCGATGGTGGCGTGGCCAGACATCATCACAACGGGCATTGTCAGCTGTCCGGTTTTAGACCACTCTTTTAGCAAAGTAATGCCGTCAGTATCGGGCATCCAAATATCTAATAAAACCAAATCTGGGCGCATTTGCTCACGAATGGTGCGCGCTTGAATGGCGCTCTCTGCTGAGTAAACAGTATGACCCTCATCCGTCAGAATCTCATTGAGAAGTTCACGAATTCCCATCTCATCATCGACCACCAAAATACTAGCCATACTTAAGCTGCCTCATTTGCGAGATTCATAAACAAAATTGATACTAGTGCTCCAACCACTATTTCTCCTTGCATGCGATTCCGTATTTCAATTTTGGCACCATGATCATCAATAATTTTTTTCACCACCGCCAAACCTAAACCAGTACCCTTGCTCTTTGTTGTAATGTAGGGCTCAAATGCTCTTGCCAATATCTTAGCTGGAAATCCTGATCCACTATCACTTATTGTGAGCCGCACTGCATTTTGCGTGATTCCATTGTGCTCTCCATAAGGAACTAGCTCTGTTTTTACTTGCACCGGTGCATCTTGATGCTCACCCTCGAGTGTCGCATCTTGTGCGTTTTGCAAAAGATTATGTATTACTTGTCGAAGTTGCGTGGGATCACCCAAAATATTGGGGCAATCTGGATCTAAAGTGGTTTGCAGGGGGCTGCCCTCATATAAACCCAAGATCTCGGTAGTCAGGGCGTTGATTGATACGGACTTTAGTTGTGGGCTAGGTGTTTTTGCGAAATCTCTAAAGTCATTTACCATTGCTTTCATGGCCTGGACTTGGCCTATGATAGTTTCTGTACTTCGATTCATCATCTCCTCTTGCTCTGGACTGAGCTTACCAGCTAGCTTGTGTTGCAATATCTCTGCCGAGAGTTGTATGGGGGTTAGCGGATTTTTAATTTCATGCGCTAAGCGTCTTGCCACTTCGCTCCAGGCAATTGAACGTTGAGCACTCACTACATCAGTAATGTCATCAAATACCACCATACGCAGATCAGAAGTAAGCTCTGTGCCCCTGACAAATAAGGTAACGCCTAGCTCGTTTTCAAATTCATTTGTGGTGTGTAACTGTATTTGTTTTTGCCATACAGGAGCCAAATGATGTGCGCTTGGCTTCACCCCTTCATCTGCCACAGCGAGCTTAATCGTCGCAAAACCATCTTTGATAGCCTGCTCAAACTCAAGCAAACTTGGACTGTCGCTCAATGGGCGCCCATCAAATTGGGTTAAATCTTTGCCAAAAATACGGTCAGCGCCGGCATTGCTTGAAACCACATTGAAGTTTTTATCAAAAATGCAAACGCCGGCAGTTAAGCTCCCAAGCACTGTTTCTAGGAATGATTTCGATTCTTGCAAAGAAGTGCGAGTATCAGCTAGTTGCCGCGTCATGACATTAAATTGACGGGTCAACATCCCCAATTCATCCCCAGTATCAAGCTCTGGTTTTGGAGATAAGTCGCCTTGTGCAACGGCCTGAGTTCCTTTGAGCAGCATCAGCAAAGGCCTCGCCAGCTGCCTACCAAGGATTAGCGCCAAAGTAACCGCTACAAATAGCGCAAAAAATAATGTGAGCGTTAAGGTGCCTACAAACATCTTGCGCAAACCCGTGCGCCCTAAGGATTTTTCCTGATAATCACTATAAGCGGCCTGTACTGCTAGGGTATTTTTAGTGATGTCCTCGGGCACCGCTTTAACCAACTGCAAGTACCAGAGCTCTTTTTGGTATTGGATGCTCAATCCAAATCCCCGCCCGCTTGGGAGGCGCTCTTTAACCAATGGAATGACTGCGCGCAATCGATAGACTTGTGGGCCACCTGCATTCTGAGGTTCATCAATAAATCCAGCTCCGTTTAGTGTCGATGCTTGTTTCATTACCTCCAAACTAGGAGATGCAGATGGCTTTTGAACTGCACTTGATGATGCTGTTGCAATGAGCTCTTGCCGCCCATTGAAGATCGTAATTTCTTGATGTCCAAATTGGTCTCTTAAGCGCGAAAGTAACAAAGTTAATTCTGCGGGGCTTGCATGATTAGGCATGTTCTGAATTTGTCCGGCCACAATTCTGCCTTCATCTTGTAACTCTACAAGTGAAGTACTTAGGGTGGCACGTCCGAGCTCTAAACCAGCTTCAAGGGCTGACTCGACCTTTACATCAAACCAGGTTTCAATACTGCGCGACACAAATTGCAAAGAAACGCCATATAAAATTAAACCTGGCACTACCCCAACCAAAGCAAAAATCATGGCTAATTTGGCAACGAGGCGGGTACCAAAACGCCCCTTATGCCAGCGTATTGCAATTACAATCACCAACACCAAAATCACTACTGTTAGGCAGATGCCCACGATTACATTCGCTGCATAAAGCCAAATAAAGTAGTTATCAAAAAACTCTGTGTTAGAGGATGCCAAAAATAGCAAGGCTAATAGCAGCAAAGCAAAAGCGCCGATGGCTACCATCGCAATAGGGAGAGCCCACCTTTTCCAGGTATCTCTTTGAAAAAAACGTAGGTGGAGGGATCTGCTGGGGCTCTTCATCGTTTAATGAGGTTAGGTCCGGCAGGAAGAAAGGGGAAGCGCAACCAGTCACTAGAAACATTCCAGTCCCGATTATTTAAAGCATTTACCTGAAATGGCTTGGGCAGTTTACTTAAATCTAGAGTCATTCTGAGAGCAGCAAAATATGATTTGCTAGGATCAATTTGATTGTGATCTATTACTCGCCAACCGCCTATACTCCCCACCGCCTGCAATGCTTCAGAGATCGTTCTAGCAGAAAAGGAAAAGCCTTCCGATGAAATGCGATATTGCTGTGTCAAGGGTTGATAAGAAAGACGGGTTTGCCGCTGAGCAAATGCGGGTCTTTCTTCAAACCAATACCAGCGTGAACGGGTTAACTCAAACTCCGTTTGAAAATACAGGACAACCCCTTTTTGAACCGCCTCTTCTAAGCCGGGGGTAAGCTCGATTTCGAAAGCGGCATTTAATAGCCAGTCGTTATCAACCCGCTCCAACTCAACGGATTTGATTTTTATTCCTTCGGCATTGGCATGCCCTGAAAAAATTCCCAGCAGCAGCAATGTAGCGAAGACGAATTGCTTAATGCGTTGGCTCATGGCCCATCTTTTTAAACAAGGCATAGTAAAACCCATCATTTACCTCCGTTGGCAATATCTGCCCCGGAGCGACTAATCGTAACGCATTGCTATGCTCTGCCGCAAACCAAATCGCCTGCTCCTCTCCCTCCTCCGGGAATACAGAGCAAGTCACGTATAAAAGTAGTCCCTCTAGATTTAACATCTTCCATGCTTGGGTCAAGATAGCGCGCTGCCTTTGTTGCAGAGCCAGAATATCTGCTTCACGCCGCAAAAAGGGGATATCTGGATGCCGAGCAACAATTCCCGAGGCAGAGCACGGTGAGTCGAGCAATATTTTGTCAAAAGGTTTGCCATCCCACCAAGCCGTTTTTGAAGCATCGCCCCTAATCACCCTTACTGAATCTGTATATAGGTGCAAACGATCGAGGTTGCCACTAATTTTTCCTAAACGCCCCCCATCCAACTCCAAAGCAATTACCTCGCAGTCCGCTAATTCCAATAGATGAGCGGTTTTGCCCCCAGGCGCTGCGCAAGCATCAAGTATCCGCTCACCAGGCTGTGGGCCTAATAAAAGAGCGGCTAACTGGGCACCAGCATCCTGAACAGAAACTGACCCACTATAAAAACCAGGCAATTTGGCAACGGGAACTGGCGAATTTAATAGCAATGCAGAATTTAGCTCTATGCCAGCCAGCTCTTCAATGGGCTTGGAGGTGATGCCTTCTTGGCTCAATAATGCTTGGTATTGTTCACGGGTATGTTGACGGGCATTCACCCGCAAGATTAACGGTGCTCGCAAAGCTTGCTGAATCAGCAGGGCCTGCCATACCTTAGGGTAATTCTTTTTCAGACTAGCACGCCACCAGGGCGGGAAAAACATGGGAACTGGATCAGGCGGATAATGCTTTACACCTTCCACTGGCTGCACCATTAGGCTAACCTTACGCAATACCGCATTCATCATCCCTTTGGCATACCTAGTTGGCTCATATTCATCACACGCACGGACAGCCTGATCAACAATCGTATGGGCGGCATATCCTTTGCCATCAGCGCTTCCCTGAACAATTAAAGCAATCGCTACGCTTAGTAAGTGTTCTACCTCGGGTGGTGGCGTTTTCGGAATCAATTGCTTAATGTACTCATGCGAGCGAACCCATTTACGCAAAGCGTCAAAAGTGAGGCTTTGCACAATGGGCTTTTCATGAGCATCTAACTGATCTAAGACCTCCGTAAGCGATCGCCCTTCTATCACCTCACCAATTGCTTGCGCAGCAATGGTAATTGCATTAGAGAGAGGCAAGCTACGGGGTGTTTTTTGATCGGTCAATCTATTCCTTTAGAAACTGAATTATTTTTTCTTGTGAACGATAGCGCTTAAGGCAAGCGCACGCATCCATTCTTTTACCACCAGGCTTTTGCATTTCATGAATTTCAATTACCCCTTGGCCACATTGAATGTAAACATGCTTCCCTTCAAAGCCCATTACCTCTCCTGGTGCCCCCGTCTTCACAAAAGACACATTCGTAGGTATAGCTGATGTCCAAAACTTAAATGCCTCTGCATTGAGACAGCTCGTCGCCCCAGGAAATGGATTAAATGCACGAATGCGCCGATCAATTTCTGGCGCACTTAATGACCAATTAATTTGCCCTTCAGCTTTTAATATTTTGCTTGCATATGTAATGCCATCTTTTGGTTGCAAGGTTCTATTTAGCGCCTGACCTTGATCTAAAAGGCACAGTATTTCCACCATCAGGTCTGCGCCCAACACCGCAAGACGATCATGCAAAGTGGCGCCAGTCTCGCTCGCATCGATGGAGACCTCCCGTACTAGAACAGTATCGCCTGTATCAAGGCCTGCATCCATTTGCATAATGCTGATACCTGTCTTGCTGTCTCCAGACTCAATAGAGCGCTGAATGGGTGCCGCACCCCGCCAACGCGGCAATAAAGAGGCGTGAATATTAAAGCAACCATAGCGCCCATTACGTTTGGCGAGATCCAATATCTCTTGGGGAAGAATCAAGCCATAAGCGACCACTACCATTGCATCAAAACTCAAATGGCTTAAGCGATCATATGCATCCTGCGCTTGTACCCTCTTTTGAGAATCAGCACTATTACGCTGTAATGTTGCCGGTTGCAATATTGGGATATTTTTTTCTAAAGCAAACGCCTTTACTGGACTTGCATGAAGCTGCATTCCTCTACCAGCACGGCGATCTGGCTGCGTCAGAACTAAAACAATTTCATGGCCTGCTCTATCGATTGCGCGCAAGGCTTGGGCAGCAAATATGGGAGTTCCAGCAAAAACAATTTTCATTGGCGGCGCTTAGCGCTGACCCGCTAACTCTTTAGCGCGCTTTTTCATTTTAAGAGAAATCCGGTTGCGCTTTAGGATAGAAAGGTACTCTACAAATACCTTTCCTTGCAGGTGATCCATTTCATGTTGTAGACAAACGGATAAAAGACCATCTGCCTCTATTTCGAATTCTTTACCCTCCAGATCTAAAGCCCTGACGCGAATGATATCTGGCCTATCCACTTCGTCGTAATACTCTGGAACAGAAAGACAGCCTTCACGCCACGATTTCGTTTCGGGACTAGACCACACTAATACTGGATTAATAAAGACCCTCAATTCATCTTGGCTTTCCGATACATCAATTACTAAAATCCGTTCATGGATATCCACTTGGGTAGCGGCTAAACCTACGCCAGGAGCTTCATACATTGTTTGCGCCATATCGGCCACAATTTTTTTGATGCGTGCATCTACTTTCGCTACTGGTTTAGCAACCTTATGTAAGCGTGGGTCTGGATAACAAAGTACGGGTAATAAAGCCATGTAGGAATTATCCAACAGAGTAATCAGACTGTCCTGATTGTGTGATTTCGGCTTTCGTTCAGAATTTACCTATGAACCCTTTGAAGACTTCCTGCATCGTACAAATTTCAAGGCACGAGAGCAACTACCCTGCCCGACTGAACGACTTATTTGATCCTCCTGCCGTACTCTATATAGACGGAGATATTGAGTTACTAAAATTGCCTATGATCGCCATTGTGGGGTCGCGCGCTGCTAGCCCAGGCGGCCTGCAAAACGCTGCGTTTTTTGCACAAGGGCTTGCCCGCGCTGGGGCTTTGGTAATTTCTGGGCTTGCGCGTGGGATTGATGGAGCCGCCCATCGAGGGGCATTAGATATTGCTCTAAACTCACCCACCTTGGCTGTTTGTGGCACAGGGCTAGATCTAGTTTATCCCCCTGAACATCAAGTTCTAGCCAATCAAATCAGACAAAGAGGCCTGCTAGTCTCCGAATTTGCCCTTGGGGTCGGCCCCAAAGCCTTCCATTTCCCCAAACGGAACCGCCTCATTGCAGCCCTTGCTCTAGGCGTAGTAGTCATTGAGGCCGCCAATCGATCCGGCTCCTTGATTACAGCAAGACTTGCTTTAGAGATGGGGCGAGAAGTATTTGCGGTTCCTAGTCAAATTAATAACCCCCTAGCAAAGGGGTGCCATTACCTGATTCAGCAAGGTGCTAAGCTTGTTTGCACCCCCGAAGAAGTATTGGAAGAGCTCTACATTCTCAAAAAACCCCATTTAAACGACTGTAAAAAGGGTTTTTAGGGAAAAAGGTGTGATTTTGGACTTTTATCAATTTATCGGTTAATAATAAAAAAGGGGGTAAAAGCAAGACCGAATCTTGATTTGGTTTAAATTGTTCATCCTTTTACCCCATAAATACTTAATTGCAGGCACTTATATTTAGGCAAACGCGTGGCTAAAGCATCTACCAAAAGCAGTTCCAAACCCTCCGCCCCGGCTCACCCCAAGGCGCTCATCATTGCTGAGAAGCCTTCGGTTGCAAGTGACATTGCAAAAGCACTGGGCGGCTTTACTAAGCACGAGGACTATTTTGAAAGCAATGACTACGTTCTTTCCTACGCTGTAGGCCATTTATTGGAAATTGCAGCTCCAGAAGAGTTTGACGTAAAACGTGGCAAGTGGTCTTTTGCCAATCTACCAGTAGTGCCCCCTTATTTTGATTTGCGCCCAATCGCAAAAACAGAGCTTCGTTTAAAAGTATTGCAAAAACTGATTAAGCGCAAAGACATTGACCAACTAATTAACGCCTGCGATGCGGGCCGCGAAGGTGAGCTCATTTTTCGACTCATTGCTCAACACGCTAAAGCAACTCAGGGTATTAAGCGACTTTGGTTGCAATCAATGACACCCAATGCCATTCGGGAAGGGTTTGGCGCACTTCGCAGTGATGGTGAGATGCTGCCTCTAGCCGATGCGGCACGCTGTCGCTCTGAAGCTGATTGGCTAGTTGGCATTAATGGCACTCGAGCCATGACTGCTTTCAATAGCAAGAGTGGTGGATTTTTCTTAACTACCGTTGGTCGCGTACAAACCCCAACGCTCTCCATCGTGGTTGAACGCGATGAACTTATTCGAAAATTTATTTCTAAAAATTACTGGGAAGTAAAGGCGGAATTTATTGCCTCTGCTGGAATCTATGAAGGGCGTTGGTTTGACCCTCAATTTAAGAAAGATGCCGCAGAGCCTGATGCGCGTGAGAATCGCCTTTGGAGTGAAGCTGCTGCTCAAAGCATTGTGGCGGCATGTCGTGATAAAAAAGCTTCTGTTACCGAAGAAGCCAAGCCTGCGACCCAGCTTGCGCCTCAGCTCTTTGATTTAACTAGCTTACAACGTGAGGCGAATGCCCGGTTTGGCTTCTCTGCCAAAAATACTTTGGCCTTAGCTCAAGCACTGTATGACCGCCATAAAGTGCTTACATACCCACGTACTGACTCTAAAGCACTTCCTGAAGATTATTTGAGTGCCGTTAAGCAAACGATGGAAAACCTTGCCGAGCACTCGCAAGAATACCGTCCCTTTGCTAAGCAAATTTTGCAAGGTGACATAAAAGGCCTTGGGATAAAAGCGGGGTACGGCTGGATTAAACCTAACAAACGTATTTTTGATAATACAAAGATCTCTGATCACTTTGCGATTATCCCCACGCTAGAGTCGCCTAAGTCACTTAACGAGCCAGAGTTTAAGCTGTATGACTTAGTTGTGCGTCGCTTCTTGGCGGTCTTTTATCCTGCTGCAGAATTCCGTGTCACTACTCGCATAACTGAGGTGCTAGGGCACCACTTTAAAACCGAGGGTCGCGTGCTCGTAAACCCAGGCTGGTTAAAGGTCTATGGTAAATCCACCCAAGCAGACGATGAACTTGTTCCAGTACAAGAAGGCGAAAGTGTTCAAACTGACACTATTGCACTAGTTCCTTTAAAAACTAAACCCCCAGCACGATACACAGAAGCTACTTTGCTCTCTGCAATGGAGAGTGCAGGTAAGCGGGTAGATGATGATGATATGCGCGAAGCAATGGCAGAAAAGGGCTTAGGCACCCCAGCAACTAGGGCTGCCATCATCGAAGGTTTATTAGCTGAAAGATACATGGTTCGCGAAGCACGAGAGTTAATTCCGACAGCCAAGGCATTTCAGTTAATGACTTTATTGCGAGGCTTAGATGTAGAGGAGCTCACTCGCCCCGACCTGACGGGCAACTGGGAAAATAAGCTATCGCTGATTGAGCAAGGCAAGATGAAGCGTGATACTTTCATGCATGAAATCGCCCAGATGACGCAGCGAATTGTAAAGCGCGCTAAAGAATACGATAGCGATACCATCCCTGGCGACTACGCAACGATGACCACGCCGTGCCCCCATTGTAAAGGCCCCGTTAAGGAAAACTACCGTCGTTTTGCTTGCGAAAAGTGTGGCTTCACTATTAGCAAAACGCCTGGTGGTCGCGCTTTTGAATATCCTGAAGTGGAAGAACTACTACGCGAAAAAACAATTGGGCCATTACAAGGCTTCCGCAGCAAAATAGGTAGACCCTTTGCCGCCATTATTAAGCTTAGTGAAATACCAGAAGATGATGCCGACTACCCTAATGCCGGCTTCAAATTAGAATTTGATTTTGGAAATACAGAAAAAGATGACGCCGAGGTAATTGACTTTACTGGACGCCAATCTTTGGGCGCCTGTCCTAAATGCTCGGGGGCTGTTTATGAAGATGGGATGCGCTATATCTGTGAAAACAATACTGGCCCCAATAAGACTTGTAGTTTCAAAACAGGCAAGGTTGTATTACAACAGGAACTTTCCAGCGAACAGATTCAGAAGTTGCTAAAGGAAGGCAAAACGGATTTGCTAACCAACTTTAAGTCCAACCGAACTGGTCGTGGCTTTAAGGCTTACCTAGCTATAGGTGAGGAAGGCAAAATTGGCTTTGAATTCGAGGCTAAGGCTCCCAAAGCAGGGACTGTTGCTAAAGCGCCGGCAAAAAAGCGGGCGGGTGCTAGTGCGGCAACCAAGTCAGCTGCAAAGCCTAAGCGCGTAAGCAAAACAAAATCGTCATCGAGCACTTGAGCTGAGATGAGTTTTGCTGCCAAGGCGGACCAAAGCACCCCTCTTGACCCCAAAGCGGTGGCCAGAAAAATTCCTGGGCGCTGACTCAATGCGCCAATTATTGGCAAACGGTCGCCCGCTACACAGCGGACCCCTACAAAGCTACTGGCTTTTTTTAAAGAGTCAATATTGCCTTGTGCATAGGCAAGCAGCCCTTTTGCCTGCTCTTGATTGAACTCATCGCTAGAGTCACGCGCCTGAAGTTCATCTTCCCCTTCGTCAAAACTTGAGCCCACTATCCAGCGATAAGTGTCGTCATTTAGGCGTAATGCTGGCAAACAATAGCCCTCTCCAGAAATAGCGACACGGGGCAACCTTTCGGCCCAAGGGTCATTAGCAGATATCTCGAAAATACTCAATTGACCACGTACGGGTCTTAAAGGAAGTTTTACGCCAATGCTTGCTGCTAACGCCTTGCTGTCCATTGCGGCAGCAATAACGACCTTACTAGCACTCATAAGGGGCTTGCCCTCTTCGTTATATAGCAGCCAACCCGCAGCACATTGTTCTAAGCGCGTGATGCGGGTAAGCCAACGAGAATGAAGGAGCGAATGCGGTCTAAGCAAATCCTGAGCCGCTTTTGATAAATCAAGAGAGGCGCCCCTTGGAAGCCAAACACCACTTTGTTTTATTCCACATTGATCCCCAGCCTCATTGGCATCAAGAGCTTTGGCTGTTTGGTCATCTAGACCTAAGCTACGTAGGTGTTTTATGACTGCGGATCGATTGAATGCTTGGTCGCTTTTACTCGGTACAAATATCCCATGTTGATTCCAGATCGATCCCCAACGCATTTCTGCTAATAAAAAGGCTATCCGCGTTAATCGTAGCAAGCGCGGAGCACCTTTGCCAATATGGGGATGAGCAATAGCATAGGCATGACTTGAACAAGCTGTAGCGGGAGCTATCGCTGCGTCAACAATACAAACTGCTTGACCTCGCTCGATCAGCTCATGAGCAATTGTTGCGCCAGCAATGCCTGCACCAATCACCACTATTGCATAGTGTTGGGGGCTGGTCACTGAAGGGATATTAAACGAACAGAAGGTTTAGGCGTTCAAGCGCTTCTCAATCTTGGAGCGAGACTCTACTAACTCTTTTGGCAAGCGATCGCCAAGGTGTTCAAACAATTCTGAATGAAGTTTTAATTCATTTTTCCAGTCATCTACTGCAACAGTGATTGCCTGCTCAAACTTCTCTGCCGAGTAATCAAGGCCATCCCAATGCATGTCAGCATGTTCTGGGCAAATACCAAATATAGTTTCTACACCTTTAGCGGTGCCTTCAGCGCGGCCCAAGACCCAAGAAAGTACGCGCATGTTTTCACCAAATCCTGGCCAAACAAACTTGCCGTTAGCATCTTTGCGGAACCAGTTCACACAATAGATTTTTGGCAATACAGCACCTTCAGCGGCCAACTTCTTGCCAATATTTAACCAGTGCTGGAAGTAATCGCTCATGTTGTAGCCAGCAAAGGCAATCATGGCAAATGGGTCACGACGAACTACCCCAACTTGACCAGTAATCGCAGCAGTTGTCTCAGATCCCATGGTAGCGGCCATATACACACCCTCCTGCCAATCCCGCGCTTCACTAACCAAAGGAACTGTATTTGAGCGACGGCCTCCGAACAAAAATGCATCAATCGCTACACCCTCTGGATCATCCCAGTTAGGATCTACTGCCGGATTGTTTGTTGCGGCAACAGTAAAGCGTGAGTTTGGATGTGCCGCCTTACGTCCTGCCGCCCCATCTGCTGGAGTCCAATCTTTGCCCTGCCAGTCAATTAAATGCGCTGGCGGCGTATCGGTCAAACCCTCCCACCAAACATCGCCATCATCTGTCAAGCCCACATTGGTAAAGATAACGTCTTGGTTTAAAGAGTCTAGACAATTGGGATTTGTTTGGCGGTTGGTGCCTGGAGCAACACCAAAATAACCAGACTCTGGGTTAATCGCAAACAAGCGGGTTTTGCCTGTAACCGCATCTTTACGTGGCTTAATCCATGCAATGTCATCACCAACGGTCGTTACTTTCCAACCCTCAAATCCTTTTGGGGGGATCATCATAGAAAAATTGGTTTTTCCGCAAGCAGACGGAAAGGCTGCTGCAATGTGGTATTTCTTACCTTCTGGTGAGCTCACCCCTAGGATCAACATGTGCTCAGCTAACCACCCTTGATCGCGCCCCATATTGGATGCAATCCGTAAAGCAAAACATTTTTTACCCAATAAAGCATTACCGCCGTAACCTGAGCCGAAAGACCAAATTTCCCGAGTTTCTGGATAGTGAACGATATATTTATTTTTATTATTAGGCCATGCAACATCTTTTTCGCCAGCCGCTAACGGCTTTCCAACCGTATGAATGCAAGGCACAAACTCACCGCTTGCGCCCAGTTGGTCAATGACAGCTTTACCCATGCGAGTCATCAGTTTCATATTGATCGCGACATAGGGACTATCAGAAAGCTCCACGCCAATATGTGCGATTGGGGAGCCAATTGGTCCCATTGAAAAGGGAACTACATACATTGTTCTGCCACGCATACAGCCATCAAATAATGGGTTTAAAGTTGCACGCATTTCGCTTGGCTCAACCCAGTTATTCGTTGGCCCTGCATCTTCTTTTTTTGCAGAACAAATAAAAGTGCGGTCCTCAACGCGAGCAACATCATCAGGATCGGACAGAGCTAAAAAAGCGTTTTTGCGCTTAGCAGGGTTTAAGCGCTTAAAGACACCCGCCTTCACCAGTAGCTCGCAAAGCTCGTCGTATTCTGATTGAGAGCCATCACACCAATGAATATTGTCGGGCTTCGTTAGCGCCGCGATATCAGCCACCCACTGAATTAAATGCTGATTTTTTACATAATCTGGCGCATTGACACTAATTTGGCCATTCATTGCTGTGGTCATGATATTCCCTATGCTTTAGTAATATTTAATCTATCAATTTTATCATTTTGGACATATATGTATGCTTGTTCCACCAAGAGCAAGCCCTTTACTTGCCAATGCAGAATTGAGTGAAGATCTTCCCCAAAAGATCATCTGGTAATAACTTTCCAGTAATTTGCCCCAATTGATTTTGGGCTAAACGGAGCTCTTCTGCAAATAACTCCAATGAACTGTTCCCATTTAACGCGAATTCCTCTGATTTATGCAAATGATCAGCAGCGCGATCTAGACAGTCGAGATGGCGGCGGCGAGCCAAAATAGCCCCCTCTTGTGTACCGCCCCAGCCTATCGTTGTCAGAATTTTTGATTTCAAGGCCTCCACACCTTCACCCGTCTTGGCTGAAATAAGTGAAATTTCTTGATTCAGTCGATTTTTTAAATGCACGCCTTCTAATAGGTCTGCTTTATTCCCCACCTCTAAAACCGGGCATTTAGGTGGAATTTCCCGCAAAATTTGCTCTCGGAGTTCATCTACAGTATCGTTTTGCGAGTTAGCATCTTGCAGAAATATCACCAGGTCAGCTAAGCGGATGGCACCCCAAGAGCGCTCAATCCCCTTGGCTTCAAGCTCATCGTTGGTGTCCCTTAATCCCGCTGTGTCAATGATATGCATCGGCACCCCATCAAGGATGATGCTTTCTTTTACTCGGTCACGAGTGGTGCCGGCAATAGGAGTAACAATAGCCACATCCTCTCCCGCCAAGCGATTTAGAAGTGAGCTTTTTCCTACATTGGGGGCGCCAGCTAAAACCAGCTCAATCCCGTCGCGCAAAATTTTTCCCTGCTGAGCGCCTTGCCTGAGGGTTGCCAACTTACTGCTTACCGCCTCTAGACGACTGCGTGCTTGTGCGTTTTCCAAAAATTCAATTTCTTCTTCTGGAAAATCGAGGGTAGATTCCACTAAAATTCTAAGTTGGGTGATATCTTCAATGAGGCTATTAATGTCATCGGAGAATGCGCCTTGCAAAGAACGGGCGGCCCCAAGTACTGCGGCTTCACTTTGGGCATCAATTAAGTCGGCGATTGCTTCGGCCTGTGCCAAATCAATCTTGTTATTTAAGTATGCTCTCAGGGTGAATTCGCCTGGCTGAGCAATAATTAGGCCCTCATTTTTGCCTAATATAAGGCAGCGCTTCATTACCAACTCTAATAGCTGAGGGCCGCCATGGCATTGCAGCTCTACAACATCTTCACCAGTAAAAGAGGCTGGGGCGGTAAAGTAAATAGCCAATAGTTGATCAATCACTCTACCAGAGGCATCCCGTAACGTTAAAACGGTAGCCTGTCGAGGGGTGAGAGTTTTTTTAAATAACGCCCAAATAATATTCTCAAGCTTGGGGCCGCTAATGCGCACCACGCCAACCCCAGACCTACCAGGTGCAGTCGCTAAAGCAATGATGGGCAGCTTTCTAGTCATCATTGCAAGGGCTCATTGTTTGTCTACATTCCAACCAAGAAATTATTTGGCTGGCGATTTTCCAAACATATTATTGATTTGCCATTGTTGAGCAATGGAAAGTAAATTGTTAACCACCCAATAAAGAACCAGGCCGGCCGGGAAGAAGAAGAACATGACCGAAAATACGATTGGCATATACATCATCACTTTTGCCTGAATAGGATCAGGAGGTGTTGGATTTAATTTTGTCTGTACAAACATAGAGATTGCCATAATCACTGGCAAGATGTAGTAGGGATCTGGTACCGATAAATCCTGAATCCATAATACCCAAGGTGCGCCACGCATCTCAACAGAGGACAGCAATACCCAATACAAGGAAATAAATACTGGGATTTGAATTACCACTGGCAGACAGCCGCCGAGTGGATTAATTTTTTCTTTACGATACATCTCCATCATGGCTTGATTGAGTTTTTGTGGCTCGCCTTTGTATTGCTCTTTCATTGCAAGCAATCGTGGCTGCACCTCTTTCATGCGCGCCATCGATTTGTAGCTTGCCGCAGAGAGCGGGAAGAAAACCAACTTAATTAATATGGTCAAAAGAATGATTGACCACCCCCAATTATTGACATAAGTGTGTATTTTTTCTAGAAGCCAAAAAATGGGTTTGGCTAAAATAGTGAGGTAACCATAATCTTTTAGCAGGGCAAATCCAGGGGCGATTGTTTCTAAAACGCTTTCCTCCTGGGGTCCAACAAATAGCCTAGCCTTTTCTACAACGGTTATACCTTGAGCCACAACACCTAGTGGCGTTTGAATGCCTATACGATAGAGATTAGTATCAATTTTTCCTGCGTAGATATCACGCGCCAACTTATCGCTAGGAATCCAAGCACTTGCAAAATAGTGTTGTACTAGTGCGATCCAGGCTGGATCCCCTGCGGGGACTTGAGTGGGTATGGATATTTTGTTTTTATCAATGTCCGTGAATTCGAGCTTATTGAATTTTTCTTTTTCTGTGTATACCGCTGGCCCCGTAAATGTACTAGCAGAGAATGCCCCATTAAATGGGCCAATCTTTTCTTCTTGCATTGCATCGCGCACAATTTCTGTATAGAGCACAAGCGATGCAGTGGAAGAGGTGTTTTGAGTAACACGATGACCCACATCAACTACGTAGCTGCCAGGATTTAAGATAAAGGTTTTTTCTAGCTTTACGCCGTTGCGCTCACTTACTAAGGTTATAAATGGTCTACCCGAACCATCTTTACCAGATTGCGCCAATTTAAATGGGCTAGTGTGATTTGGTAAATCAACATTACCTATTGCAATTAAACCCGAGCGGGCAAAATATTTATGGTTTTGGTTGTATTGAAAGAGTGCCACAGGTTTTTTATCTGCTGTTAACTCTTTCAGCAATTTAGCATCAATCACATTGGCGCCGCTCGCACTAATCTCTAAAACTAGCACGTCGTTTTTTAATACAAACTTTTCTGAGGCCTCAATAGATCCCGAGTTCACCACGGGTGTTTGGTTTATTACAGGGGTGTTTGCAGTTATGGTGGTGGCTGGAACATCTGTCTTGGTTTGCCCTGCTTTGTCTGTTGCTGTTGGTGCATTAACCGCTGGGCCTCCAAATAAGGAGGGTTTGCCATCGCTGACCATCCAGTTGTTGTAAAGCATCAAACCCGACAAAGAAAACACTGCCCAAAGAATTGTTTTTTTTAAGTCCATTTGCATTCTCTTAATGATGAGGGGTTTGTTTTACAGCAGGGTCATGACCGCCTTGTGACCAAGGATTGCAACGCAAAATGCGCCACGTCGTTAGCCTCAGGCTTTTTATAAAGCCATAGTGTTTAAAGCAGTCGCACGCATACTCTGAGCAGCTTGGAATGTATTTGCAGTGCAGGCCCATGTACGGGCTTAATAATATTTGGTAGGCCCTTAACAGCTTAATCGCAATGCCATTTACGAGTTGCACTTAGATTAGCCCCGCCATTTGTGTGCGTAATAAGGTTTTTTCTCTTTTTCTGAGTTTGCCAAGGGTCTCTCGACCAATTGGTTTTTTTAACCTTACGACCACATCACTTTTAAGGGTAGTGGCTTGCGCAGACCAAACCAACTGCCTTATCATGCGCTTTAATCTATTGCGATCAACCGCGCGTTTAGCTAGTTTTTTGGCAACAGCAATGCCTAAATCCGGCTTTGCGCCAGATTCGGAAGAAGCCAAATACATACCCCAATATAAACTTGTCTTGGGGCGTGTTTTTAGTAGCTCGGAGATCCGTGCGCTGTTCAATGACTAAATTAAACCGCTAGACGTTTGCGGCCTTTTGCGCGACGGGCATTTAATACTGCGCGTCCGCTCTTAGTTTTCATGCGAATACGAAAGCCGTGAGTGCGTTTGCGACGGGTTACTGAGGGTTGGTATGTTCTTTTCATGATTCATCCTGCAAAACCCAGTATTTTCCTTGTTGCGAAGCAAAAGGTCAACCTGTGTAAAGAAATATATAGGTGTTTTTCACTATTTTTTAGCTCTTTATATTCTAAACCCCTAATATTTATGGTTTTTTTTAGTTTGTGCACAAGTTATCCACAGGTTTTCCACGAATATCGCACTTGTGGATAACTTCATGCCATCGCTACAATGGGTTCTCTAAAAATATGAGCAACCTACAAATTCCCCCAAACTTAAGTTCGCCAAACCCTTTAGGGTTTTGGGATGCTGCTATTGGCACCCTCTCACGTGAGCTTTCGCCTCAACAATTTAAAACCTGGATCTTGCCCCTTACCGTCGTTTCTTTCGATGAGGGTGAGCAATCACTTACTGTAGGGGCGCCAAATAGATTCAAGTTAGACTGGATTAAAAAGACTTTCGCAGACCGCTTTCAAGAGCTTGCATCTGAACACTTTAAGCTACCAGTCACCATTAATTTTGTTTTGGCTGCTGATGGTGCGGGGATAAATTTAGTCAATGCCAGCGCCTTGACACAAGCCCCCGAGATAGAGCAGCCTAACGCCCCCGAAGGTATCAGAATTGTGGAGCGCTCCTCAGTAGAGGAGCAGCCGTTTGAAATTGAAGATCACTCTAAACTTAATCCCAACCTTACTTTTGAAACTTTTGTCACCGGCAAAGCGAATCAATTAGCTCGTGCGGCTTCAATTCAGGTGGCACATAACCCAGGAACCTCCTATAACCCCATGTTTTTATATGGTGGGGTGGGGCTTGGAAAAACCCACCTAATTCACGCAATTGGTAACCACCTTTTAAAGGAGAAGCCAAGCGCCAGGATTCGGTATATCCATGCCGAGCAGTACGTGTCTGATGTGGTGAGGGCATACCAACAAAAGGCTTTTGATCGGTTTAAGCGTTACTACCACTCACTAGACCTTTTATTGATAGACGATATTCAGTTCTTTAGTGGAAAATCTCGAACCCAAGAAGAGTTTTTTTACGCCTTTGAGGCCCTGCTAAGCAATAAGGCTCAAGTCATCATCACAAGTGATACCTACCCAAAAGAGATGGCGGGGATTGATGACCGACTAATTTCGCGGTTTGACTCTGGTTTAACGGTGGCTATTGAACCACCAGAATTAGAAATGCGTGTGGCGATTTTGATGAAAAAGGCCGCAAGTGAGGGAATCCCAATGAGTGAGGATGTGGCTTTTTTTGTTGCCAAGCATCTTCGTTCAAATGTTAGGGAATTAGAGGGGGCGCTACGGAAAATTCTCGCCTTTGTGCGCTTTCATGGGCGGGAGGTAACGATAGAGGTAGCTAGAATTGCCCTTAAAGACCTACTTTCGATCCAGAACCGGCAAATCTCGGTAGAAAATATCCAAAAGGCAGTGGCTGATTTTTATAGTATCAAGGTAGCGGATATGTATTCGAAAAGGCGTCCGGCTAATATAGCGCGACCTCGGCAAATTGCAATGTTTATGGCTAAAGAGTTGACCCAAAAAAGCCTACCAGAGATAGGGGAACTTTTTGGCGGGAGAGACCACACCACGGTTTTGCACGCAGTTCGTAAAATTAGTGAGGAGCGGTCCCATGATGGACAGCTTAATCATGAAATTCATGTGATTGAGCAAACCTTAAAAGCTTAGATTGGGCTTGTGGATAAGGTTGTGGATAGGTTAATGGATAACTTTGGGGATTGGGTGTGGATAAATTGTGGAAAGCTCGCGCTTCATGCAAAAATAGGGTGTTGAAAAAAAGTTATCCAAGTTTTATCCAGTGCTTATACAGAGGTTCTCCACAACTTTTTTTGGTTATAACTTGTTGTTTTTAAAGCTGTTTTCGACTTATCCACTAAAATTTGAAGCCTTATTACTACTACTAATAAGATATATACAAGGATTTAAAAGCAATGCAACTTGTTAATACAGCGCGTGATAGTTTATTAAAACCACTTCAGGTTGTAAGTGGCATTGTTGAGCGTCGACATACATTGCCAATTTTGGCAAACCTACTACTTAGAAAGCAGGGAGAGAGAGTTTCTTTCATCTCAACAGATATAGAAATTCAAATAACCACCAATGCAAATTTTGGTGTTGGCCCTGAAGACGTCACCACAACTGTTGGGGCAAGAAAATTGCTAGATATTTTACGGGCCCTTCCCGAGGGTCCCGTCTCCCTTAACTTAAAAGATGGTCGCCTAGTGGTGCAAAGTGGAAAAAGCCGCTTTTCACTTCAAACCCTATCAGCAGCAGAGTTTCCAATAATGCAAAGTGTTGGTGAGGTAGCGGCTAGTTGGAAAATGACGCAAAAGAGTTTTCGTCAATTAATTAGTCAAGTTCATTTTGCAATGGCGCAACAAGATATTCGTTATTACCTAAATGGCATGCTTTTAGTTGTAGAGGGTAAACAGGTAATTGCAGTGGCAACAGATGGTCACCGCTTAGCATTCTCTCAAGTGGATTTGCTGGAGGCACCAACTGGTGCAGGTGAGCGACAGGAAATAATTATTCCCCGTAAAACAATCTTAGAATGTCAACACCTACTTGAAGACTCTGAAGAGATTTTAGAGATCAACTTAAGCTCCAACCAAATAAAATTTATTTTTGGCGATATTGAGTTAATTTCTAAACTAGTCGAAGGTAAGTTTCCAGACTTTCAGCGAGTTATCCCCAAGGGGCACAAAAACTCCCTTATTGTGGGTCGTGATGTATTGCAGGCCGCACTTCAGCGAGCTGCCATATTAACTACAGATAAATTCAAAGGCGTGCGCTTTTCATTGTCACCCGACCGCATTACGGTTCAATCAACCAATGCCGAGCAGGAGGAGGCACAAGAGGAGATTGAAACCAGTTACAACGGAGATGCCGTAGAAATTGGGTTTAATGTGGGTTATTTACTTGATGTTTTATCAAATCTAAAAAATGAAAAAATTCAAATTAGTTTAGGTGATGCTAACAGTAGCGCAGTGATTACTCTTCCTGGCTCAGAGAGCTTCAAGTATGTTGTGATGCCAATGCGTATTTAATTTAGAAAAAAATGATAGAAGAAAAAAAAGAAGTAGAGCAGTATGGCGCATCATCGATCCAAATTTTAGAAGGTCTTGAGGCAGTCCGCAAACGCCCAGGTATGTATATTGGTGACACGTCTGACGGGACGGGGCTACATCATTTGGTTTTTGAGGTTTTAGATAACTCCATTGATGAGGCATTGGCGGGGTACTGCTCTGAAATTACAGTAGTGATTCAAACGGACAACTCAATTTCTATTGTTGATAACGGCAGAGGCGTTCCAACCGGTATTAAGTTTGATGATAAGCATGAGCCAAAAAGAAGTGCGGCTGAAATTGTTATGACTGAATTACATGCTGGTGGCAAGTTCGATCAAAATAGTTATAAAGTATCTGGTGGTTTACATGGCGTAGGTGTTAGTTGTGTTAACGCGCTATCTAAATGGCTAAAACTAACCATTCGTCGTGATGGCAAAGCGCACTATATGGAGTTTGCCCGTGGTGTTATCCAAAACCGGAACATCGAGGTAGTTAACGGCGTAAGCACCTCACCTATCACTGTTACTGGCGATACTGGACGATCGGGCACTGAGGTACATTTTTTAGCCGACATTGATATTTTTGGCCACATTGAATTTCATTATGAAATTCTAGTAAAACGTATTCGTGAACTCTCCTTTTTAAACAATGGAGTGCACATTAAGCTTATTGACCAACGAACAGGGCAAGAGGAAGACTTCGCTTTTTCTGGTGGGGTGAAGGGTTTTGTTGAATATATCAACCAAACTAAAAACGTTTTACACCCTAATATTTTTTATGCGGAAGGTATTCGTCCATCTGATTTAGGTGGCAACATTACCGCCGAAGTATCGATGCAATGGAACGACAGCTTTAGTGAGCAAGTCCTTTGTTTTACTAACAACATTCCTCAGCGCGATGGCGGTACACACCTAACAGGTTTGCGCGCCGCAATGACGCGCGTTATCAATAAATACATTGACGAGAATGAGGTAGCAAAAAAAGCAAAGGTAGAAATCTCTGGTGAGGATATGCGAGAGGGCCTTACCTGCGTTTTATCTGTTAAGGTTCCAGAGCCCAAATTTTCTAGCCAAACAAAAGATAAACTAGTTTCTAGTGAGGTTCGTGGCCCTATAGAAGAGATTGTTGCAGAGGCACTAAATGCCTACCTACAAGAGCGTCCCGCAGACGCAAAAATTCTTTGCGGGAAGATTGTTGATGCAGCTCGCGCCCGCGAAGCAGCTCGCAAAGCCCGAGACATGACTCGGCGCAAAGGTGTTTTAGACGGCCTAGGCCTTCCAGGCAAACTGGCCGACTGCCAAGAGAAAGACCCCACTAAATCTGAGTTATTTATTGTCGAGGGAGACTCTGCTGGCGGCTCTGCAAAACAAGGGCGCGATCGCCGCTTTCAAGCAATCCTTCCTTTAAAAGGAAAAATACTTAACGTAGAGAAGGCGCGCTTTGATAAAATGTTGGCGAGTCAAGAAGTGGTTACTTTAATTACAGTACTTGGAACCGGCATTGGTATTGAGGAATACAAAGCTGACAAATTGCGCTATCACCGCATCATCATTATGACCGATGCTGACGTTGATGGCAGCCATATCCGAACCCTGCTCCTCACCTTCTTTTATAGACAAATGCCAGAACTCATTGAGCGTGGCCATATTTTTATTGCCCAACCCCCACTCTACAAAGTGAAGTTTGGTAAAAACGAACAGTACATTAAGGATGATATTGAGCTCAACCAACTACTCTTAAAGATTGCCCTTGAGTCAGCCTCACTCCAAACACCAACCGGTGAAATTATTGAGGGCGCTGCCCTGGGTGAATTAGCCACACACTATCAAGTGATTCAATCTATTGTTGATCGCTTATCACGCACAATTGATGAGGATGCACTACGTGCAATAGCGTCTGGCACCCAATTAAACTTAGATACTGAAAAATCAGCTCTGGACTCAGCTAAACGCCTAGGAGCAGCCCTTGCCGACTCTTTAAATCCTTTAGCAATTGCCCCAGAAATTATCGTACAAAAAGAAGATCGGACTGATCGATATAAATTACTGTTATCCCGCCGGATTCATGGGAACCTAAAGCTTTCAGCAATTAATTCAGATTTTGTCCATGGCGATGATTATCAAAGCCTCTCTAATGCTGCTGCGGTTTTGTCTGGCAAAGTGGTGCCAGGGTCAAAAGTGCGTCGTGGAGATCCAGATAAAAATCAAAAAGAGCAATCTGTACAAAACTTTAGGGCCGCCTTTTCGTGGTTGTTATCAGAAGCAGAGCGCGTACTAAGTCGTCAACGCTACAAAGGCCTGGGCGAAATGAATCCACTGCAACTATGGGAAACCACCATGGATACCAGCACGCGCACACTTTTACAGGTAAGAATAGAAGATGCGATTGCAGCGGATCAAGTGTTTACTACGTTAATGGGTGATGAGGTAGAGCCGCGGCGAGCGTTTATCGAAAAAAATGCACTAATTGCACGTAACCTAGACGTTTAATACCAAATGAGCAAAAAAAAATTAGCGGCGCCTAAGGTCGACCGGTCTCGCATTGCTGTTAAAACATCCCCAATCCATGGAAAGGGTGTTTTTGTAGTTAAACCCATCAAAAAAGGCGCGGCCATTATTGAGTATAAAGGCGAGATAATTAGCTGGAAATTGGCTGAGAAGCGCCACCCGCACGATCCAAAAGATCCAAACCACACCTTTTATTTCTCACTAGAAGATGGGCGCTGTATCGATGCTAAGTTTGGCGGGAATGCATCTCGATGGATTAACCACTCTTGTAAACCTTGCTGCGAAACCAGAGAAGATAACTTCAATGGCGGGCCACAGGTTTTCGTTTATGCCAAACGCGCCTTAAAAATTGGCGAAGAACTTTTTTATGATTACGCCTTAGGGGTCGATGGGCGGATCACCAAACAAATGAAGAGGGACTACGAATGCCGCTGTGGTGCAAAAAAATGCCGTGGGACCATGTTAGCAATTAAAGAAAAATAGTCAAAACACACTCAGTGTGATGTACCTATCCATACAAGAACTAGAGGCGGCCATTAATTACTGGCGCAACCAGTCCCCCGCAGTTGGTGACGATCTGCGCTTATGTGCCCATGCCGCAAGCCTAGCCAAACCCTATGCCCTCATGATTATTCAGGGGTCTCAGCGAATCCCCATGGACATGCTGGACGAGCCTGCAATAAACGCTATTCAAAATTACTTAAAAAACAAACCAGACCCTTAATCCACCTCCCTCTTCTGTTTTAGGGTTATTGCTATGTCGGTAGTTGGGTTGTTAGGGTATTCTCAAATGCTTACCTTAGTGTTGGGTAGAGGACTTGAGATTGCAAGAAACCATATTAAAAACAATTGGCCTTGGCAAAACCTTTAAAGGCTTTTCTGCGGTTACTGATGTAAACCTGGACGTCACCCGAGGGACCATTCACGCCCTTATAGGGCCTAATGGCGCAGGAAAAACGACCTGCTTTAACTTGCTGACGAAGTTTCTAGAGCCAACTAGTGGCCAGATTCTGTTTAATGGGATTGACATCACCAAAGAAAGGCCCGCACAGATCGCGCGCCGTGGTGTTATTAGATCCTTTCAGATATCTGCTGTATTTCCCCACCTAAGCGTTTTGGAGAATGTTCGTGTTGCATTGCAGCGAGGATTAGGTACAGAATTCCATTTTTGGAAATCCAGTGACTCGCTCAATATTCTTAATGAGCGTGCCCACGAGTTACTACAAGAAGTAGGGCTGGCTGATTTTGCGCATGAAGAGACCTTAAATTTAGCCTATGGCCGCAAAAGAGCGCTGGAAATTGCCACCACCTTAGCAATGGAGCCCGAGCTCATGCTTCTTGATGAGCCCACACAGGGTATGGGACATGAGGATGTAGAGCGGGTAACTGAGCTGATTGATCGAGTTGCCAAAGGGCGCACCATCTTGATGGTAGAGCACAACATGAAGGTGGTTTCTTCGATTGCAGACAAAATTACCGTTTTACAGCGGGGTGCCGTTTTAGCAGAAGGCGACTACAACACTGTTTCAAATAACCCCCTGGTGGTTGAGGCATACATGGGCAGCCATGGAGGGGATGTTTTATGAGCACCATGGCTTTAGAGGTTAAAGACTTGGAGTCTTGGTATGGTGAGTCCCACATCCTCCACGGTGTTCACTTTTCAGTTAAAGATGGTGAGGTGGTCACCTTGTTGGGCAGGAATGGCGCAGGTCGCAGCACTATTTTAAAGACCATTTTAGGTTTGACCAGCAAAAGAACGGGATCGATTCGTGTTTTTGGTAAAGAGACCATTGCAATGCCCACGTATCAAATAGCCCGTCTTGGGGTTGGATATTGCCCTGAAGAGCGGGGTATATTTGCCAGTTTAAGTGCCGAAGAAAACCTACTTCTTTTGCCAGAAATTGCCCCAGGGGGTATGAGCTTAGAAGAGATCTATCAAATGTTTCCGAACCTCTATGAAAGGCGGAATAGCCCTGGAACCCGCCTGTCTGGGGGAGAGCAGCAGATGCTTGCTATGGCGCGTATCTTAAGAACAGGCGCTAAGCTGTTATTGCTCGACGAGATAACGGAAGGTTTAGCCCCGGTGATTGTTGAAAAACTGGGGGAAGTGGTTACGAGCTTAAGAAACAAGGGTTTTACGATCGTATTGGTTGAGCAGAACTTTAGATTTGCTGCGCCCTTGGCTGATCGGCATTATGTAGTTGAGCACGGTAAGGTGGTTGAGGTGGTGCAGCGAGGTGAGTTGGCAGAAAAGGCCAGCCTATTAAATGAGTATCTTGGGGTTTAGTAGTTTTCTATAGGAGACAAAAATGAAGTTAAAGCAAATAACCGCATGTCTGGTTGCGGCAACAATGTTGGGCGCGAACCCAGTTTTTGCACAAAGTGGGTCAAAGGTGAGCGGTGAGGTTGTAAAGATCGGCGTTTTAACCGACCTTTCATCAACCTATTCTGATTTGGCTGGTCCGGGGGCTGTGATTGCAGCAAAAATGGCCATCGCTGATTTTTCTAAAGACGGAACTGTCATAGGAAAGAAGATTGAGCTCATCAGCGCCGACCATCAAAACAAGGCAGATATTGCAGCCAACAAAGCTCGCGAATGGTATGACAAAGATGGTGTTGACGTTATTGTTGAACTCGTATCAACTAACGTTGCCTTAGCTGTAATGGAGGTGGCAGAACAGAAAAACAAAATCACGTTGGTTTCTGGGGCCGCTTCCCTCACAATTACCAATGAAAAATGTACGCCTAACAATGTGCACTGGGTCTATGACACATACGCCCTTTCTAATGGCACAGGTAAGGCTGTAGTCAAGCAGGGCAAAAAGAATTGGTATTTTATAACTGCTGATTATGCCTTTGGTGCCGCGCTTGAAAAAGATGCTACCAATGTCGTGGTTGCAAATGGCGGAAAAGTTTTGGGCACTAGCAAACACCCATTTCCAAACAGCGACTTTTCTTCATACCTTTTGAAGGCACAAGCTAGTGGCGCCGATGTTGTTGCTTTGGCTAATGCTGGACAAGATACGATCAACTCTGTTAAACAGGCGTCTGAGTTTGGCATTAATAAAAAGCAAACAGTCGTGCCCTTGTTAATGTTTATCTCAGATGTCCACTCTTTAGGCCTGCCAGCAGCACAAGGCATGTACTTAACAGAGGGATTCTATTGGGATAAAGATGATAAGACCCGCGCTTGGTCAAGGCGCTTCTTTGAGCAACACAAGCGCATGCCAACAATGGTTCAGGCGGGCGTGTACTCTTCAGTGACGGCGTATTTGCAGTCAGTACAAAAAGCGGGAACAGATGAAACTGCTCCCGTCATGAAAGCGCTGCGCTCTATGACCATTGATGATGGCCTATTCAAGGGTAAGATTCGTGCAGATGGTAAGTTTGAACATGATATGTACTTACTTGAAGTGAAAAAACCATCAGAGGCAAAGAGCCCATGGGATTACTACAACGTTCGCGCTGTAATTCCTGCTGCAGAAGCTACACAACCGCTTTCATTGTCGCGCTGCAAGTTAGTAACCAATAAGTAATCTATTTTTAATTAAGCATGTTTGAACTTCTTGGAATTACCCCACAAGGGCTGGTAGCTCAGCTCTTGGTGGGGCTTATTAATGGCTCCTTTTATGCCATCTTGAGCTTGGGTCTGGCTATTATTTTTGGCCTTCTCAATATCATTAATTTTTCACATGGTGCTCAATACACCATGGGGGCATTTGTCGCCTGGATTGGCCTAACTCAACTAGGTCAATGGATAGGCTTTCCTGAGCTGTCAATAAATTATTGGTTCGCGCTCATTTTAGTTCCTTTGTTCATGGCGGGGTTTGGTTTAATTCTTGAGCGCACCATGTTAAGGCGCCTATATCACCTCGATCATCTGTATGGATTGTTATTAACTTTTGGCCTGGCATTAATTATTGAGGGTATGTTTCGCCATTGGTTTGGCATCTCTGGTGAGAGCTATTCTGCCCCCGAGTTGTTGCAAGGCGCCATCCCCTTAGAGTCCATTGGCATCATTTTGCCAAAGTATCGTTTGTGGGTGGTGCTTATTTCTTTAACGGTTTGCTTTTTAACTTGGTACGTTATCGAGCGAACAAAGTTAGGCTCATATCTTCGCGCTGGAACGGAAAACCCCAAGCTATTACAGGCATTTGGCATCAATGTTCCCTTGATGATTTCCTTGGCCTATGCCTACGGCGTTGGTCTTGCGGGTTTTGCTGGCGTATTAGCCGCACCTATTTTCCAAGTAAACCCACTAATGGGGTCTAACCTCATTATTGTTGTCTTTGCTGTGGTTGTTATTGGCGGCATGGGCTCCATCATGGGCGCAATTTTAACTGGCCTCGCTTTGGGTTTAATTGAGGGATTGACCAAAGTTTTTTATCCTGAAGCCTCTGGCGTTGTTATTTTTGTAATCATGGCTATTGTGTTGCTGATTCGACCTGCCGGTCTTTTTGGTCGGGAGAAATAAGATGAGCTCAAAAATAAAACTGCTCTACGGTATTTTGGTTTTAATTTCTGTGCTGATGCCTTTTCAGGATTTTATTTATTTAGTGTTTGCAATGAAGGTGTTGTGTTTCGCACTTTTTGCTTGCGCATTTAATTTATTACTTGGTTTCACTGGACTGCTCTCATTTGGACATGCCGCGTTCTTTGGCACCTCCGCTTACATCACAGCTTATTTTTGTAAAGAGATGGGCGCGTCCACAGAGCTTGGAATTATTCTTGGTGTGATTGGTTCTGGTGTGCTTGGATTTTTAATGGGTGCTTTGGCCATTCGCCGACAAGGTATTTATTTTGCTATGGTCACCTTAGCCTTATCACAAATGGTTTATTTTTTGGCAGTCCAACTCCCCTTCACCGGCGGAGAGGATGGAATACAAGGGGTACCCCGTGGTAATTTGTTTGGCTTTATTGATCTTAGTAACGACGTAGCTATGTACTACTTTGTTTTGGCAGTTTTCTTATTTGGCTTTGCGCTCATCATGCGTACGGTGTACTCCCCCTTTGGTCAAGTATTAAAGGCGATCCGCGAAAACGAACCCCGAGCGATTTCTCTTGGATATGATGTCGATCGCTTTAAGTTAATTTCCTTTGTGCTCTCGGCCACCCTTGCGGGCCTTGCAGGTTCTATGAAAGCATTGGTCTTCCAGTTAGCCACCCTGACGGATGTTCATTGGCACATGTCAGGCGAAGTCGTTTTAATGACCCTGCTTGGTGGTATGGGTACGATTTTAGGCCCTGTAGTAGGCGCTGGTATTGTGGTGGGATTGCAGAATTACTTAGCCAATATTGGGTCCTGGAGCACGATTGCTACAGGATTTATTTTTGTAATTTGTGTTTTAGCTTTCCGTCGTGGTGTCGTTGGTGAAATCACCACCTTTTTTAAAGTCAAGAGCTAAGCTAAAAAATACTACACGCAGTAGTTAGAGCCATGCTACGCATTGGCGCAAGTCTTATTTCAAAAAACATAACTAAAACAATAAGTTATAAGGAAATACCTAAGCCTACAGTTGGTTCGAATGAGATTTGTTTCACGTGAAACCAACAAAATGCTATGATCATCGCCCTATCTGAGGCAAATCATGCGCTATTCGAAAAACTTTGATGTCATAGTGGTTGGCGGCGGGCACGCTGGGACTGAGGCCGCTCTAGCTTCTGCGCGGATGGGTTGCGACACCCTCCTGATTACCCATAGTATTGAAAATTTAGGGGCTATGAGCTGCAATCCCTCTATTGGAGGCATTGGTAAGGGGCACCTAGTAAAAGAGATTGATGCAATGGGCGGCGCTATGGCGGCTGCCACTGATGAGGCGGGTATTCAGTTTCGAATACTTAATTCCAGCAAGGGCCCAGCAGTGCGAGCCACTAGGGCACAAGGGGATCGTGTCTTATATAAAGCAGCCATTCGCCGTCGATTAGAAAATCAGCCGCATCTCAGCCTATTCCAGTCGGCAGTAGATGATTTGCTAGTTAGCGGCGATGAGGTTCAAGGAGTTGTAACGCAGATGGGCCTAAAGTTTATGGCCAAGAAGGTTGTGCTCACCGCGGGTACCTTTTTGGATGGAAAAATCCATATAGGCTTAAATAACTATGCTGGGGGCCGTGCTGGTGACCCTGCAGCAAGCTCTTTGTCTGCCAGATTAAAGGAATTAAAGCTCCCCCAGGGCAGGCTAAAGACGGGGACTCCACCCCGCCTCGATGGCCGCACCATCGATTTTTCAGTGATGCTCGAGCAGCCCGGCAACCTAGACCCAGTTCCTGTATTTTCATATTTGGGCCGTCCTGAGCAGCATCCTAAACAAGTTCCCTGTTGGATTACCCATACGAATGAGTGGACCCACGACATTATTCGGGGTGGATTAAATCGCTCTCCAATGTATACGGGAGTGATTGAAGGTGTTGGCCCACGCTATTGCCCTTCGATTGAAGACAAAATTCATCGTTTTGCCTCTAGAAATAACCACCAGATCTTTTTGGAGCCTGAGGGTTTGACTACGAACGAATATTACCCAAATGGGATTTCAACCAGTCTTCCATTTGATATTCAGTGGGACCTGGTTCGGAGTATTAAGGGGCTGGAGTCCGCCGTGATTGTTCGCCCAGGCTATGCCATTGAGTATGACTTTTTTGACCCTCGCCATTTGCGCCATAGCCTAGAGACAAAGGCTATTGCTGGGTTGTTTTTTGCTGGTCAGATCAATGGAACAACCGGTTATGAAGAAGCTGCAGCCCAAGGTATGTTAGCCGGAATTAATGCCGGCCTAGCCTCGCAAAACAAAGATCCTTGGCTCCCTAAGCGAAGTGAGTCTTATATTGGCGTGTTAGTGGATGATCTAATCACGCTAGGTGTTCTAGAACCTTATCGCATGTTTACGAGTCGGGCAGAATACCGCCTCAGCTTGCGAGAAGATAATGCCGATATGCGCTTGACCACAATTGGCCGGGAGCTAGGGTTGGTAGACGATTACCGCTGGAATGTCTTTTGTAGAAAACAGGAGGCTGTTTCACGTGAAACATCACGTCTGCAAGAGATTTGGGTTGGGCCAAAGCAGGACTCTGGAAAGGTAATCTCAAAGCTTTTGGGGCAAGATTTATCTCACGAATGTAGTTTGCTTGAGATCTTACGGCGCCCAGGCATTACTTATAAGGCCATTACTAGCCTAGACGACGGGATTTGGTCGCCAGGAAGCCTTGATGAAGATTTGGGGTTAGCCCAACAAATTGCCGATCAGGTAGAGGTTTCTATTAAATATCAAGGGTATATCGAGAGGCAGGCATTGGAAATTGCTCGCCAAGAGAGCAATGAAAGTTTCCCGCTGCCAGAGTCTTTGGATTACAACTTGGTTATCGGTTTGTCAAAAGAGGTTCAGCAAAAATTAAATTTATATAAACCTGGTACCCTCGGTCAAGCGGGCAGAATTTCAGGGGTAACACCGGCAGCCCTATCCTTGTTACTAGTTCACCTCAAAAAAGGCTTGGGTAGGCCCCAGGAATTGGCGTGAGTGATGGGTTGGTAGCGCTCGGGATTCAAGAGTTAGGCTTGGAATTAAGCCCAAACAATATTGCTGATTTAGAGCTCTTTTTACAGGAAATGAGCCGTTGGAATCGCATCCATAATTTAACCGCTATCGAGGGTGCAATAGAATCTATACGATTGCACCTTATTGATTCTATTGCAGTTTTACCAATTATGAGGCAGTTTTTAGATTTCCCCTGCCCAAAGATTGCTGATCTGGGTTCTGGTGGCGGCTTACCCGCCATCCCCATTGCAATCTTACAACCGGCTTGGCAGGTGACGTTAATTGAAGCAATCCGAAAAAAGACGGCATTTTTGCAGCATGTACGTGGCAAGTTAAGGCTAGGCAACATAGAGGTGCTGAGTGAGCGGGTAGAGTCCGTGTCAGTAGTGCGCCCAGCACAGTACGATGCCGTAATCTCACGTGCCTTTACTAGCCTAGTGCGCCTTCTAAGCCTCTCATTACCCCTACTGAAGCCTGACGGCCTTGTTTTTGCAATGAAAGCCAAGCGTGCAGATCAAGAGTTACAAGAAGTTTGTATGGATGATTGGCGCTTAATTGCCGATGAATCTTTATATATTCCCAGTCTCTCTGTAGAAAGACGCCTTTTGGTCTTATCTCCCGTGAGAAAATTACCCCTTTAAAGCAGGACTATCAAAAGCAGCCATGGCAAAAATATTTTGTATTGCAAACCAAAAAGGCGGAGTAGGAAAAACCACGACAGCGGTTAATTTAGCCGCTGGTTTGGCGGGTCATAATCAACGTGTTTTATTAGTTGATTTAGATCCTCAGGGCAATGCAACGATGGGTTCCGGTATCGAAAAGGCAGAGCTAAACAACAGCATCTATCAGGTGCTTATTGGGCTTGCCTCGGTGAAAGCTTGTGCGCTACGTTGTGAAAGCTCTAGCTACGATGTGTTGCCAGCAAACCGTGATTTAGCGGGTGCTGAAATTGAGTTAGTAGATTTTGATTCTCGGGAGCAACGCTTGAAAGAGGCGCTAGCGACCGTTGCCAATGACTACGATTTTATATTGATTGACTGCCCCCCTGCATTGTCATTGCTAACATTAAATGGACTTTGCGCGGCCAATGGGGTGATTGTTCCAATGCAGTGTGAATACTTTGCGCTAGAGGGTTTATCGGATTTAGTGAATACGATTAAACAGGTTCATGCTAATTTAAATCCAGATTTGGTGATTATTGGATTGCTACGCGTGATGTTTGATGCGCGCATGACATTACAACAACAAGTATCCGATCAATTGTTAGAGCATTTTGGCGATAAAGTATTTAAAACCATTGTTCCTCGCAACGTGCGCTTAGCTGAAGCCCCATCCTACGGTCTTCCGGGGGTGGCTTTCGATAGGACATCACGAGGCGCTAAGGCGTATCTCGAGTTCGGCGCTGAAATGATTGAACGTATTAAGCACATGTAATTTCTGGGAAGACAATAAAAAATCATGGTTGCAATAAAGAAAAAAGGTTTGGGTCGAGGTCTCGAAGCACTGCTTGGTGAAAAGGCAAAGCAAGAAGATTTGACAGAAGTCAACCGGTTGCCCTTGGCGGCATTGCAGGCCGGTAAGTATCAACCGCGTCAGAAAATGGAAGCGGGAGCATTGCAAGAGTTGGCCGATAGTATTCGCGAACAAGGTGTGATGCAGCCCTTGCTAGTGCGGTTAATTGCGCCTGGTAAATATGAAATCATTGCTGGTGAGAGGCGTTTTCGTGCGGCGACTTTGGCGGGCCTTAGTGAAGTTCCTGTTTTGGTGTCAGTAGCTAACGATCAAACCGCTGCAGCGATGGCGCTCATAGAAAATATGCAACGCGAGGACTTAAATCCTCTTGAAGAGTCGCAAGGTTTGGCAAGGCTCATTGAGGAGTTTGGCTTTACACATGAGCAAGCAGCAAAAGCAGTTGGAAAGTCACGCAGTGCTATTACCAATTTATTACGCCTAAGTCAGCTTTCAAAGGCAGTGCAAGCGATGCTGTTGGCAGGCGATATAAACATGGGCCATGCGCGTGCCCTCATACCTCTTCCGGGTGCAAGCCAGGTAGCTTTGGCTCACAGAATCGCAGCCCAAGGATTATCGGTACGTGAGGCCGAAAAAATGGCAACTGCCTTGGCTATGGCCGGAGGCCAAATAGGCAATAAAAAGCCTAACAGTAAAGCTGCAGAAGGCGCCTCAAGTAAAGACCCAGATATGCACCGATTAACTCAGGAAATTGCTGATTTAATTGGATTAAATACCCAATTTAAGCTTAAAGGCAAAGGCGGAGAGTTAAGAATTCGCTTTAGTCAATTTGATGAACTTGATTCCCTATTAAAAAAGTTGGGTATTGTGACTGATTCTTAGTATTTTTTATTTGGCCTATCAAAAATTTAAACATTGAACACGAACCAAAAACCATTACCCAAGAGCGATATTTGGGAAGAAACTTCGGAAGATGCCTATCGCGTATATAGCAAAGCAGAAATGGACGATCTGCGTAGGCTAAAGCCAAGACAGTTTGCATCAACGAATAGCTGGCTTATTGTTCTGGCTCAGATAGTAATTACCCTGATAATTGCTGGCACTTGTTATATTTTCACTGGGCTAAGTAATAGAATCGACTATACTTACTCGGCTTTAGTTGGTGGCTTGATTGGATTTTTGCCTTCTGCATTGTTTTTGATGCGATTAGAGGCGGCAAAAAGAAGTGTTAAATCAAGCCCTGGCGGCTATCTAACAGCTGTGGTTTCTGGTGAATTTATAAAAATTCTTGCAACCATTCTTCTGTTTATTGGTTTTGCCCTAAAGCAACCTGATTTGAAATGGATACCTTTGCTTGTTACCTATTTAGCTACGCTGAAATGTTATTTATTGGCGTGGTTTTGGAAGTAGCAAGCTTTAATAAATAAGGACTAGTTAAGAGATGTCTAGCGAAGTCAACGCAGCAGCAGCCCATAATGTGGCCAGCGAACCGCTTACACCTACTGCTTATATTGCTGAGCACTTGCAAAACCTTAATAACATAGGTGGAGCACAAACTTCAGTTATTGATTTCAGCGTAATTAATTTAGATACTATTTTTTGGACCTCATTAATGGGGTTGATTACCGTCTTTCTTTTAGTTTTAGCCGCGCGCAAAGCTTCACCTGGCGTTCCTGGGCGCTTTCAATGTTTAATTGAAATGCTCGTCGAGATGTGTGAGAACCAGACCAAGAGTATTGTCCATGGCGATCGCACTTTTATTGCGCCACTTGCACTTTTTGTTTTTTGCTGGATCATTCTTTTAAATACTTTAGATTTGGTGCCCGTAGATTGGATTTACGGGGTTAATCAATTTATTGGCAGTTTTGGGGTTCATGTTCCGCATCATAAGATAGTGCCCACTACCGATTTAAACGCTACCTTCGGATTATCCTTCTCTGTTCTTCTATTGGTGTTCTTCTATAGCTTTAAGGTGAAGGGCATTGGCGGCTTTATGCATGAGCTGATTTCTGCCCCATTTGGTGCAAAGTGGTACTTAGCACCTTTCAATCTCATTTTGAACATCATCGAATATATTGCTAAGGGCGTTTCCTTGGGAATGCGACTTTTTGGCAATATGTATGCAGGCGAATTACTCTTTTTGCTCATCGCCCTTCTGGGTAGTATGTGGACCTTTAATTTAGATTTGTACATGCTTGGCTTTGTCGGCAATATTATTGCTGGGTCAGCATGGGCAATATTCCACATTTTGGTCATTTTGTTACAAGCGTTTATTTTTATGATGTTGACTTTGGTTTACATTGGGCAGGCCCATAGTCACCATTAATTTTTTTATTTTTAACTTCATCTTTAATACTTAGGAGTAAACATGCAAGCATTCTTAGCCAACATTCAAGGACTAACCGCTATTGGTATTGGCCTCATCATCGGCCTTGGCGCTTTAGGGGCCTGTTTGGGCATTGGCCTAATGGGCGGGAAATTCATTGAGGGTGCTGCCCGTCAACCTGAATTGATTAACGAATTGCAAACCAAGATGTTTCTTTTGGCTGGCTTGATCGATGCTGCATTCTTAATCGGCGTTGGTGTGGCAATGTTGTTTGCATTTGCAAACCCACTGCTCGCAGTTATTAAGTAATTGTTTTGGCGTGGATGACTATCTAGTCATCCAACCGTTCTCAACAATACTGAAAGGAATATCGTGAATCTGAACGCGACCCTATTCGCGCAAATGATCGTTTTCTTTGTCTTATGGTGGGTAGTCGCACGGTTCGTGTGGCCACCACTAGTGAAGGCATTAGATGAGCGCTCAACCAAAATTGCTGATGGCTTGGCTGCGGCCCAGCGCGGAAAAGAAGAATTAGCGCTTGCAAATAATGAAGTAGAGCTAGAGTTGTCTCGAGCACGTCAAGAAGGTGTTCAGCGAGTTGCTGAAGCTGAAAAGCGTGCACAAATGTCAGCAGAAGAAATTCGTACCAACGCACAAGTAGAAGCGGCACGTATTATTTCTCAAGCGAAGCAAGATGCAGACCAACAAGTAACTCGTGCACGTGAAGTATTACGCGCAGAAGTGGCTGTTTTGGCGGTAAAAGGCGCTGAGCAAATTTTACGTCGTGAAGTTGATGCAAAAACACACGGCGCTCTACTTGATCAATTAAAGGCAGAACTTTGATATGGCTGAATTAGCCACTATTGCACGCCCTTACGCGGAAGCGCTTTTTCAAAGTGCTAAGCCTGCTGAGCTTGCTGGATGTTTGGAACAGTTAAACGAATTGGCTCAGCTCGCTGCTTTGCCAGAGGTTGCTGTTTTATCAAACAATCCCAAAGTATCGGCAGACGATTTAAGTAAATTGCTTTCTGGCATGGTAAAGACAAAGCTAGATGGCAAACTGTTAAGTTTTTTAAGTCTTGTGAATCAAAACCACCGCTTATCTGCTATTCCTGAAATTGCCAGTCAATTTGAGGCAATGAAAAATAAGAGCGAAGGTGCAGCAGAAGTAATGATTACTAGCGCATTCCCTTTAGAGGGTTCTGCGTTAAATGATTTATTGTCAAGTTTGAAGAAGCGCTTTGGGGGTAAAGAATTGCGCCCAACTATTCAAGTAGATCCATCATTGATTGGCGGAGTTCGCATTCAGGTTGGAGATGAAGTAATGGATAGTTCAGTTAAGGCACAGTTAGCTCAAATGCAAACCAGTCTTGGCGCATAAGTTATCCCGATTAAGAACATACGAAATAAGACCCAGGAGTAAGTAATGCAACTCAACCCTTCCGAGATCAGCGAGCTGATCAAAAGCCGAATTAGCGAAATGGGCGTTGACTCCCAGCTTCGCAACGAAGGCACTGTTATTTCAGTGACTGATGGTATTTGCCGAGTTCACGGTTTGTCTGGTGTGATGCAGGGCGAAATGTTGGAATTTCCTAACAATACCTTTGGTCTCGCTTTAAACCTTGAACGTGACTCAGTTGGCGCCGTCGTTTTGGGTGAATATATCCATATTAAAGAAGGCGACCCCGTTAAATGTACTGGCCGCATTTTGGAAGTTCCAGTTGGCCCAGAGCTTCTTGGGCGAGTAGTTAATTCGCTTGGTCAGCCGATTGACGGCAAGGGCCCAGTAAACGCTAAGTTAACTGACTTTATTGAAAAAGTTGCTCCAGGTGTTATTGCAAGACAATCGGTTAGTCAGCCAGTTCAAACTGGTTTGAAGGCGATTGATGCCATGGTTCCAATTGGCCGCGGTCAGCGTGAGTTGATCATTGGCGATCGTCAAACAGGTAAGACAGCTGTTGCGGTTGACGCAATCATTAACCAAAAAGGCAAAGGCGTTTATTGCGTCTATGTTGCGATTGGTCAAAAAGCTTCCACTATTGCCAACGTTGTGCGCAAGCTCACTGAGTTGGGTGCGATGGAATACACCGTCGTAGTGGCAGCAAGTGCTTCTGAGTCTGCAGCGATGCAATATCTCTCAGCATACGCAGGTTGCACAATGGGTGAGTATTTCCGTGATCGCGGTGAAGATGCTTTGATCGTTTACGACGATTTAACAAAACAAGCGGTTGCTTACCGTCAGATTTCCTTGCTCTTGCGCCGCCCACCAGGCCGCGAAGCTTATCCTGGCGATGTGTTTTACCTCCACTCACGTTTGCTTGAACGTGCTGCTCGTGTAAATGCCGAGTATGTTGAAAAATTTACCAATGGCTCAGTTAAAGGCAAGACAGGTTCTTTAACCGCATTGCCCATTATTGAAACTCAGGCCGGTGATGTTTCTGCATTCGTTCCAACCAATGTGATTTCCATTACAGACGGTCAGATCTTCTTAGAAACAGATCTGTTTAACGCTGGCGTACGCCCAGCGATTAATGCTGGTATTTCTGTCTCCCGTGTTGGTGGCGCTGCTCAAACTAAAGTAATTAAAAAATTGTCTGGTGGTATTCGTACCGATTTAGCGCAGTATCGTGAGTTGGCAGCGTTTGCCCAGTTCGCATCTGATCTTGATGATGCAACTCGTAAACAGCTCGAGCGCGGACGTCGCGTTACTGAATTGTGTAAACAAGCGCAATATAAACCTTTACAAGTTTGGGAAATGGCCGCGTCCCTTTACGCTATGAACAATGGCTTCTTTGACGATATTGAAGTGAAGAATGTATTGGCCTTCGAAAAAGGTTTACAAGACCACTTAAAATCCAAATACGCTGACTTAGTTGCTCGCATTGAAGAGACTAAAGACTTGAGTAAAGATGATGAAGCCGCGCTGCGCGCTGCAATTGAGGACTACAAGCGTTCAGCCTCTTTCTAAGAGGACTCGCATAAATCATGGCAAGCACAAAAGAGATACGGTCAAAGATCAAGAGCGTGCAAAACACGCGCAAGATCACGAAGGCGATGGAAATGGTCGCTGCATCTAAGATGCGGCGTGCCCAAGAGCGTATGCGTAATGCGCGCCCTTATTCTGAAAAAATTCGTGAAATTGTTGCCAATCTATCAAAAGCCAATCCAGAGTTTCGTCCTGCTTATATGGCTATTCGAGAAGTTAAGAAAATTGGCACCATCTTAGTCACGACAGACAAAGGTTTATGTGGCGGTTTAAATACCAACGTCCTACGCTTGGTTACAAACCAAGTGCGCGAGATGGGGGCGTCTCAGATTGGAATTGAGTACACCGCTATTGGCTCAAAAGGCCTTCAATTTTTGAATCGCTCGAAAGCAAAGCTAATGTCCCAAACAACCCATATTGGTGACACACCACATATGGACGTGTTGATTGGCGCAATTACTGCTCAGTTAGAGGCGTTTGAGAGTGGTGAAATCGATGCTGTTTATTTGGGTTACAACCGTTTCGTAAATGCGATGAAGCAAGAACCCGTTCTAGAAAAGCTCTTACCTTTGGAGCCTGCTGCTCTGACTCCAGAAGAAAAAGAGGGGCACTCTTGGGATTATATTTATGAGCCCGATGCAGAGTCTATCTTGAATGGATTGTTAAAGCGTTACGTAGAGGCAATGATTTATCAGGCAGTTGCTGAAAACATGGCTTCTGAGCAATCAGCGCGGATGGTCTCAATGAAAGCAGCTTCAGATAATGCGAAGAACGTGATTGGCGAATTGCAATTGGAATACAACAAGACTCGACAGGCTGCTATTACCAAAGAGCTTTCAGAAATTGTTGGCGGAGCGGCTGCAGTTTAAGCGGTCAGCGTTTAGAAATACCACAGAATTCAGGAATTAAAAGCGGAGAAATGCGATGAGTAACGGAAATATCGTGCAATGTATCGGTCCAGTTGTGGACATTCAGTTCCCACGCAACAAAATGCCAAACATTTATGATGCGTTGACATTAGTTGATAGCGGTGAAAAATCATTTGCTGAAAAAGGCTTGACCTTTGAAGTGCAGCAACAGATCGGTGACGGCGTAGTGCGTGCCATTGCCATGGGTGCGAGCGATGGTTTACGTCGCGGCATGGAAGTGAAGTCAACAGGTAAACCTATTTCAGTGCCAGTCGGCCCAGCAACACTCGGTCGCATCATGGATGTTTTAGGTCGCCCAATTGATGATGCAGGCCCAATTGCTACTGAAGAACGTCGCGCTATTCACCAGCCAGCACCAAAGTTTGATGAGCTCTCCCCTTCCGTTGACTTGTTAGAAACCGGTATTAAGGTGATTGACTTAGTTTGCCCATTTGCTAAGGGCGGTAAGGTTGGCTTGTTCGGTGGTGCGGGCGTTGGTAAGACTGTGAACATGATGGAATTGATTAACAATATTGCTAAACAGCACTCAGGTTTATCTGTGTTTGCCGGTGTTGGTGAGCGCACTCGTGAGGGTAATGACTTCTACCACGAGATGAAAGAATCTAACGTGATCGACAAAGTGGCAATGGTGTTTGGTCAGATGAACGAGCCCCCTGGCAACCGTTTGCGCGTTGCGTTGACTGGTTTGACCATGGCTGAAGCATTCCGTGACGAAGGCCGTGACATTCTGTTCTTCGTTGACAATATTTACCGTTACACACTAGCTGGTACCGAAGTATCTGCTTTGCTCGGTCGTATGCCTTCCGCAGTGGGTTATCAACCAACATTAGCCGAAGAAATGGGCAAGTTGCAAGAGCGTATTACTTCAACTAAGACGGGTTCTGTTACCTCTATTCAGGCCGTATATGTTCCTGCGGATGACTTGACCGACCCATCACCAGCAACAACCTTCTTACACCTAGACTCGACAGTTGTATTGTCACGCGACATTGCTGCTTTGGGTATCTACCCTGCAGTTGATCCGCTCGATTCAACGAGTCGTCAGCTCGACCCACAAGTCGTTGGCCAAGAGCACTATGACGTAGCCCGTGATGTACAGATGACACTGCAACGTTATAAAGAACTGCGCGACATTATTGCAATTTTGGGTATGGATGAATTGTCACCAGAAGACAAATTGGCCGTTTCCCGTGCACGAAAGATTCAACGGTTCTTGTCACAACCATTCCACGTTGCTGAAGTATTTACTGGTTCACCAGGTAAGTATGTGCCATTGAAAGAAACCATCCGCGGCTTTAAGATGATTTGCAGTGGCGAGTTGGATCACTTGCCAGAACAAGCGTTCTACATGGTGGGTTCTATTGATGAAGCCATTGAGAAAGCCAAGAAGCTTTAATCGAATTCATCTAGGGAAATTATGTCAACCATACGCGTCGATGTAGTAAGTGCCGAGCAATCTATTTTCAGTGGGGAGGCTAAGTTTGTAGCGCTTCCTGGTGAAAGTGGTGAACTCGGGATTTTGCGCGGCCACACTCCTCTTATTACACGTATTCATCCTGGCTCAGTTCGCATTGAAAAGGCTGATGGGGATGAAGAATTTGTATTCGTTGCTGGTGGCTATTTAGAGGTGCAGCCCGATCGCGTGACCGTTTTGGCCGATACTGCCATTCGCGGGCATGATCTGGATGAAGCTAAAGCTTTAGAGGCTAAGAAGCGCGCTGAAGAAGCAATGCAAAATCGTGGTACAGACTTTGATTTGGCTCTTGCTCAGTCCGAATTTGCTATGGCCGCTGCGCAATTGGCTGCCTTAGCACGCTTTCGTCGTAAAAAATAAACGCCGGTCATTTCCTTGTTGTTAAATGATCGGTTTTTAAAGGCCTGCTTGGGCGAAGCGGTTGATCAAACACCGCTTTGGCTCATGCGGCAAGCAGGTCGCTATCTCCCTGAGTACAACGCTACTCGGGCTAGGGCTGGAAGTTTTTTAGGGCTCGCAAAAAATCCAGCCTATGCAACTGAAGTGACTCTTCAGCCCCTAGATCGATACCCTCTCGATGCTGCAATTCTTTTTTCCGACATATTGACCATTCCCGATGCAATGGGTTTGGGCCTGAAATTTACTACCGGTGAAGGCCCTAGTTTTGAACACCCTTTGCGGACAGAAGAGGCGATAAAAAAATTATCTGTTGCAGACATGGATCAGTTGCGATATGTATTTGATGCCGTATCTGAGATTCGCAAGGCACTTATACAAAACGGTGAACAACGCATTCCACTTATTGGTTTTTCTGGAAGTCCATGGACACTTGCTTGCTACATGATTGATGGATCTGGCTCAGATGATTTTCGTCATGCCAAGACCATGATGTTTAGCCGACCCGACCTTCTGGACCATATTTTAGAAATTAATGTGCAATCCGTTGCGATGTATTTAATGGAGCAGGTGAAGGCTGGCGCGCAAGCTTTAATGATTTTTGACACTTGGGGCGGTTTATTGCCAGATGGATGGTATCAGCGCATGTCTTTGGCAGCCATGCAAAAGGTAATAGAATTGCTACCACGCGAACATGAAGGTAGAAAAATTCCGATCATTATCTTTACCAAAGGGGGCGGTCTTTGGTTAAAGGACATGGCACAAATTGGTGCGGATGTGATTGCACTAGATTGGACAATGTCCTTAAGTCGAGCTCGTAAACAATTATTAGAAATCAAAAAACCTTTGGCGCTACAGGGCAATTTGGACCCCTTAATATTATTTTCAGGGGTAAAACAAATTGAATCGGCCACAAGTGCTTTATTACAGGATCTTGCAAAAGCCCCTGCGTTAAAGCCAGGACTGCATTCTTTAGATGGGCATATTTTTAATCTAGGCCATGGGATTAATCAGTTTACTCCCCCTGATAGCGTTAGTACCTTAGCCCAGACAGTCGTTTCTCAGTCAAAAGCCCTCAGGGTCAAGCAATAATACCTAGTAATTGCTAACTTAAGCATAATGTTGGCAAAAGTTATGCACAGAATTGTGCGTTAACGAAAATACAGCAAGATTCGAGAGAAAGATAAACATTCACTTTTAGTAATAGTTATAAGTGATTGTTTTATAACAATAAATAGCAGTTTATATAATTTTAGTAGGATTTGTCCTTCCTTTAAAATAAATCTAGAAAGTTGAATTTGAGAATGATATCCACAGACTTATCCACAAGTAAAAGGGATTTTTTAGGAAAATGAAGGCGCAGCCTATCGTAGTCCAGGTGGTCATAGACAGACCCCTATCTCAGAGCTTTGATTATCTGTGGAATGCTGAAATATTGGGCAAGTTACCAGAGGTTGGTCAAATCGTGGAAGTTCCCTTTGGACGATCTAAAGAGGTTGGTGTAGTGATTAAAGTTAGTGCTCACTCCGATTATGAAATAGAGAAGTTAAAGTTAGTACAGCAAATAGCACCCCTCCCCGTCTTAGATTCTGCTTTATTGCGACTGATGAACTTTGCGAGCCAATACTATATCCATTCATTAGGTGAAACTATGTTGCCTGGCATTCCGCAGATGTGGAAAAAAGCATCTGAATGGGAAAAAATACCGAAAAAATTAGCAAGAGCTGAGAAAAATATAAACAAAGGGGGGGTTATTGGTGATGGCTTTATCGGGGTAGCTCAGCTCAATCCCGAGCAACAAAAGGCACTAGAAGTATTGCTAAATGAGAGGCTTACACATTCTTTCAGAGCAATTTTGTTACAAGGGCAAACCGGAAGCGGTAAGACGGCAGTATTTTTAAATTGGCTCTCTGGCATTTTGGAAGATCCCCGCACACAAATTCTTTTACTGGTACCAGAAATTAACTTAACACCACAATTAGAAAGAAGGATTAAGGCCTACTTCCCAGATAAGGTAATGTCGGTTTTACACAGCGGGGTTAGTGAAAGCAAAAGAGGTATTGCCTGGTATGAAGCAATGACTGGTAAAGCACAAATTATCTTGGGGACACGCTTAGCCGTTTTAACACCCATACCAAATTTGCGGGCGATAGTGGTAGATGAGGAGAACGACCCATCGTATAAGCAACAAGAGGGCGCTCGTTATTCTGCTCGAGATTTAGCAATTTGGCGTGCTCACGATCAATCAATACCTATCTTGCTTTCATCAGCAACACCTTCTTTAGAAACCTGGATGGCTGCAAAATCAGGGCGCTACGAATACTTAAGGCTTGACCAGAGGGCGCAAGGTGCACGACTGCCCAAAGTACATTTAATCAATACGCGTGATCCGCAAAATCAATTTAGCCCTGGTGATGTTCAGGCAAGTAAGCAAAAGAGTTTGATAACAAAAACACTTGCCTATGCGATTACTAAAAATCTAAATGCAAAAAAACAATGTTTAATATTAATCAATAGACGTGGATACGCTCCAGTATTGAGTTGTGGAGCCTGTAACTGGCTATCTAAATGCACCCAATGCTCTTCTTATATGGTGCTGCATAAAGCGGGAGCTCTAGGTAAGAGCTCGGTGTTAAGTTGTCATCACTGTGGATTAATGAAGGCCATACCGAGTTTTTGTCCGGATTGCGGCAATGCTGATCTGAAAACGATTGGTCACGGTACACAAAAATTAGAAGATGTTTTTGAAGAGATGTGGCCAAAGGCTAGGGTATTACGGGTTGATACTGACTCCAGTAGAAAGAGTAAAGGTGCAGAGGGATTATTTCAAGAAATACATGGTGGTAATGTAGATATAGTTGTTGGTACTCAAATGATTGCAAAAGGACATGACTATCAAAATATTGGATTGGTTGCAGTGCTCGATGCAGATAGTCGCCTGTACTCTACAGATTTTCGGGCAGCTGAAAGATTGTTTGCACAGTTAGTGCAAGTTGCTGGTCGTGCTGGTCGTGCTGGCACAAACGGGCAGGAAGGTGGAGAAATATACATCGAAACTCAGTACCCGCAAGCTGCAGTATTTCAGTATTTATTACGCCATGATGTGGATGGATTTTTAAGGCACGTTGCCAATGAAAGAGATGAGGCTAAATTACCGCCCTTCTCTTATCAAGCTTTGGTACATGCAGAGGCAAAAAGCTTAGTGAAGGCTATTCAATTTTTAAATGAACTCAAAGGGCATTTAAAAAAGCAAGGATTAATCAATCAAGAGTTGAGGGTTTATGACCCTGTACCTAAGGCGGTCATGAGGGTTGCGGGCTCTGAGCGGGCTCAGTTGGTAATTGAATCCTCTAACCGGAAGGCATTACAAGATACGCTAGAGCTCATTGATCAACAATTACGTCAAGATTCACGAGGTCGAATTAGCAAGGCTTTGCGCATCCGGTGGATGATTGAGCGCGACCCGATTGCAATTTGAAAAGCTTAGTTTGCCGTTTTTTAAGTTCTAGCGCTAACGTTATATTGTTCAAGATCCATCAGTTGATCAAGCTCTAAAGCAAGTTTTTCAGAAAATATAGGCTTGATCTTAAATAACCAAGTTCCATAAGGATTTTCATTAACCATTCCAGGGCTTATATCTACCTGTTCGCTCAAGGCCACTATCTCGCCGCTAATGGGAGAGTGAATATCACTAGCTGCTTTTACAGATTCAATGACGGCAACTGCTTCACCCTGCTTCACTTGTTGACCTAACTTAGGCGCTTGGAAAAACATGATGTCACCAAGCGCCGCTTGCGCATGCTCGCTAATGCCGACCCAAACAAGTCCATCCCCCTCCTGAGAGGCCCATTCATGTGTTGGCGCAAATTTATAGGTGTCGTGTGTCATCATTACTTGGTCTGTGAGATATATTCTAGCTTCTTAGCCATAAACTAGTCATTTACTCATTTAAAAGTTCTTTATGCCCATCAAATTAGGAATTGTTCCCGTTACGCCATTTGAGCAAAATTGCTCTATCTTGGTATGCCAAGAAACCGGTGATGCAGCGATCGTTGATCCAGGCGGTGATATAGATAAAATTCTTGAGGGTGTTGAGCAGTTGGGAGGTACAGTTAAAAAGATTTTGCTAACTCATGGCCACCTTGATCATTGTGCGGCTGCAAAGGATTTATCCGATCAGTTAAATGTCCCGATTGAGGGCCCGCAAATGGAGGAGCAGTTTTGGTTAGACCAATTGCCAGAACAATCTGTTCGATTTGGATTTGGTCATGCAAAGGCATTTGTCCCTACCCGTTGGCTTAAGGATGGTGACCATGTTCAAGTTGGCAATGTTGATTTAGAAGTTCTGCATTGCCCTGGCCACACTCCGGGTCATGTGGTGTTTTTCGATAAGGAGGATAGGTTGGCCTTAGTCGGTGATGTCCTATTTGCTGGCTCCATTGGCAGAACAGATTTCCCCCGCGGTAACCATGCAGACCTCATTCATGCGATTAAAACAAAGCTATGGCCACTAGGAGATGATGTCCAATTTGTTCCTGGACATGGCCCTATGTCTACGTTTGGCAAAGAGCGCCAAACTAATCCCTATGTAGGGGATTAGGTAAGCCAATAGTTCTTAGGAAGAAATTTAGGTTTTAGCCGAACCAGTACGATGCGTACGGTTGTATAGGCAACTAGCGCAAATCCAGCGCTGCTTGCGATTGCTTGTCGGAATCCAAGTGCCCCCTTCCAAGCGCTTTTCACGGCTACAAGAAGAGCAAAATTTAAGGCTCTGAGAGGTGTCTTGAGTGGCAGCTGGAGTAGAGGTAGTCATGGGCAATCCGGGCAATCCAAATCTTATACAGAGGATCTATTTTACCCGTTTTGTGCAACTGGGGCAGGGCTCAGCACAACTCGCACTGAATCAGCCGTTTTATTACCGTCAAAATCTAGCCACGCTTTGTTTTCAAAGTCGTAGAGTTTGCACTTCCGAGCGGTATCAAAATACCAGCCCCAAGAGAACTTTTGTACAAATATACGGTCTGGAAGGATAGTTTCTAAGGTATTTTGAGCCTCTTTTAGGCGATAGAGGGGAACGCTCATATCCACGTGATGGGCGGTGTGCTCCATGATGTGATGAACTAAAGCCCCCCAAATCCAGTTAAAGGTTAAATGGACAGTGGTTGATACGAAAGGTTGCGCACGTAACCACTCAGATTTTTTGTCATACCAAGAAACTGATGGATGAGTATGGTGTACATATACTACAAAGCCGATCATGCCATTCCAAAATAGGAAGGGAGCTACAAAGCCAGTAATTAAGCCAAGCCAAATTGACTGGCCTGTGGCAATTGCACCGGCAATAAGGCAGGTAAGCCAAATAATGGCAAAGCCAGTGACCAATAGATTGTCTTTGAGAAAGATGGGGCGATCCCCGGGCTTATTTTGGGCATTAGGAAAATATTCACGCCTCCACCAGATTTCTATTAGGTAGTAGAAAACTGGGCCCCAGCCACTACGGTAAAGACGTTCCAGTCTTTTACGCCAAGCGGGTAAAGCATCAAATTCTGCTTTAGAAAGGGGTGCCCAAACGAAATCAAACCCCTTTAAATTGGTCTGACCATGGTGTACGACATTGTGCCCAACATCCCATAAGCTATATGGGGTTAAGGACGGCAAAAAGGCAATGCGTCCTAGGACCTTATTAAGCTCACGACTAGGCGTAAAGCTTTGGTGGCAGGCATCATGCCCTAGTATAAATATACGCCCAGTAACAAAGCCGGCAACCAAGCCAAAGAGGATTTTGACTAAAACGTTTTCCACAAAAACCGTGCCGGCAATACAGCCTAGCCAGAGGGTGACATCAATCATCAAAAGCATGATAGCTCTGCCAGTTTCGCCCTGTGCCATCGGAATTAGCCAGCTTCGGATAATCTTCCGATGTGGCAAAGGCAGGCTTGGAGCTAAGGGGTTAGTGATGGATGGCTCAGAAAGGCTCGGATTTAAGTGATTTGACATGTGTGGAATCAATAATTTAAGTATAAATGATAGCCTTTTATGCAATTTTACGCATGATATAGGTCAAAACACCCCAAGGTTGGTGCGCCCGGCAGGAATCGAACCTGCGACCCTTGGCTTCGGAGGCCAATACTCTATCCACTGAGCTACGGGCGCCAGCAAAAAAACGGTAACCTCGCTATTGTAAGTGCCAATACTTCGCCGCTCTAGTTATAATCACGCCAAAGCAACCCCTACAAACCCGTCAAATGATAAAAACCTTATGAGCAATGAGCACGGCAGCCTAATTAAGTCCCCTAAACAGATGATCATCATGGTGTTTGCAAGCTTTTTTGTGCCACTCATCATTATTTTATTGTTGATGATTTATGTAAATAGCGGTAAGCGTGGCGAGAACACCACTACAACCGAACAGTTGATCAAGCCAGTAGCGCAGTTAAATTTTAAAGATGCGAGCGCTCCACGCGAGATTCAATCTGGCGAACAAGTATATAAAGCAGTCTGCTCTTCTTGCCATGCTAGTGGCGCAGCAGGCGCACCAAAGTTTGGTGATGTGGGGGCTTGGTCTGCGCGCTTGGGACAGGGATATAACGGCCTGTTAGCTTCAGTTGTGAAGGGCAAAGGCGCTATGCCGGCACGCGGCGGTGCAAGTCCTGCTGATATTAGCGACTATGAGCTGGGTCGTGCGGTGGTTTATTTATCAAATTCAGCTGGTGGTAAATTATCAGAGCCAAAGGCGCCAGCAACAGAAGCACAGGCTGCCAAGTAATTTTTTAGCGTAGCAGTAAAAAGCTGGCAATGCCCAGCTTTTTATTCGTGCCCACTGGAATTTTTAGCATCTAAGGCCACTTGGTAAGCCTCTTTTTTGCTAAGCCCAAGAGTTTGCGCAAGGATTGCCGCAATCTCTTTACTTCCTAGATAAGGGCTGAGCGCATCGGCCCAAAGTATGAGGGATGTATGCTTGGGTGTCTGATCTGCGCTCGCTTGTCGCCCTGCCACTAGAATAATAAATTCCCCCTTTAAGCTTTGCGAATGCTCAAGCCATTGCGGGATATCGGCAGCACGTATAGTTACAATCTGCTCAAATTTTTTAGTGAGCTCTCTTCCGATCATGATTTGCCCATCAGGGTCTAGGTGAGCATGCAATGTCAAGAGTGTTTCGCGAATATGATGTGGCGTTTCAAAAAAGATACTGGTTTTAGGGCTGCTCAGAATATCCTGAAGAAGCGCATTGCGCTCTTTCGTCTTATTTGGCCAAAAGCCCAAAAATTGAAAGCGCCCACCCGAGGAAAGCATTACCGATCCGCTAGCTGAGATAGCAGAAGAAACAGCACTTGCGCCCGGAATCGGAATAACACGAAAACCTGCTTTTTGAACTTCATTAACCAGTCTTGCGCCAGGATCTGAAACCCCCGGAGTTCCAGCGTCAGAAATATAGGCCCAGCGTTCGCTGTTGGCAAGATGCCTAATAACAGTTTGAGCCCCCTCCATTTCATTGTGCTCGTGAAGAGCAAGGCATTTCTTGTGAATACCAAATTGCTGTAGTAATGCGGCACTATGCCTCGTATCCTCGCATGCAATACCATCAACAGCATTCAAAACATGTAGGGCGCGCAAGGTAATGTCGCCCAGATTGCCAATGGGGGTGGCGACCATATAGAGAGCGCCAGCAGGCAAGTCCTGCTGTTTTAAAAAGGCAAAGGAGCTCAGTTCCATAGGGGATATCTTTTCCATGGGTCAAATGAATAAGATAGAGGATACGTTGCTTTTTGTTTACTAGGGAGAGACTGAATTAACTGGCCTACTTTGGCGCATAATATTGGCATGGATAAAGAGACACTTAAACGTTTACGCGCCCGCGCCTCCCAACACTTTCTTGATAGCATTGCAGTAAAGGAAGAGGGTGAAAAGATTCTTCCTGAATTCGTTGCGAAGGGTGTTGTTGCCATGACAGATTGTTTGCGTGCCGGCGGAAAAATTATGGCATGTGGCAATGGTGGATCTGCTGCAGATGCGCAACATTTTGCAGCTGAGCTCATTGGCCGATTTGAAAGAGAGCGCCAAGAGTTGGCTGCAATTGCTCTAACTACTGATACTTCTATCTTGACTGCCATAGGAAATGATTACAGTTACGACGACGTTTTTAGTAAACAAGTCCGCGGCCTTGGAAAGAAAGGCGATATCTTGTTAGGCATCTCCACCTCTGGAAATTCTAAAAACGTAGTGAAGGCAATCGAAGCTGCCAAAAAGTTGGGCATCACCATTATTGCCTTGACTGGAAATGGAGGCGGGCAAATTGCTAACTTATTAGGTGAAGGCGATACTCATCTTTGCGTGCCATCTACGCGCACTGCGCGGATTCAAGAAACCCATCTTTTATTGCTTCATGGTTTATGCGATGGCGTAGATCACCTCTTACTCGATTAATCGCTTTAAATTTAAGAAAGTATTTGACATGCGCATGAAGCTACTCAGCAAGGTATTGGTTGTATTAACGCTCACTGCATTTCTATCTTCATGCGGAGTATTGGCAGTTGGTGGTGTTGCTGCAGGGGCAAGTGTAATGGCCGATCGACGCACGCCAGCGGTACAAGCGATAGATAAGGGTATTGGTCTTGAGCTTGAGAATGCTCTAGATAAGCGTTTTGGGGATAGCGCGCATATCAACGTCACTTCATTTAATCAAAAAGTATTGCTCACGGGCGAAGTAAAAAATGTCGACATTAAGGAGAAGGCTGGTGCCTATGCAAAAGCCAATAAAAATGTCCGCTCTGTAATTAATGAGTTAATTGTAGGACCTAATAGCACCTTTACCGAACGTGCTAATGATTCTTATCTTGAATCAAAAATAAAAACCCAAATGATTTTTACTGACCAACTTCCCTCTAACTCAATGGTAATTGTGGCCGAAGGAAGCAATGTGTATTTGATGGGGCTACTCACAAAAAATGAGGCAGACCGTGCGAAGAAAGTTGCAAGTGATATCAGCGGCGTGAAGCAGGTTTATGCTGATTTTGAAATCATCTCTGATGCTGAAAAATTGCGCTTAGAAAAGCAGGGAAAAGCTGATGATTCACAACCTAGTAGCCCCCCAAAATACTAATCATTTACTAAGTAAAAAATAAATGTATTTTTTGTGGCGACATGAAATTCTAGTAATGATTGGTGCCCTCTTGCTTTTCTGTCAAGGATCAGTTTGGGCCGATGGCGATGATCTGAAGGCGCAAGCAGTTGCTAAGCACAATGCCTGCTTGGGTTGTCATGCCGGCGACAAAAAAATTGTTGGTCCTAGCTTTCAAGACATTGCAAAAAAATATGCCGGCAATCCAAATGCTAAAGTCTTTTTAAAAAACAAAATTCTTAAAGGTGGCTCGGGATCCTGGGGAGTTGTTCCAATGCCAGCAAATGCAAAAATGAATGATGCAGATTTATCTATTCTGACGCTTTGGATATTGCGGGGCGCCCCCACTAGCCATTAGTTTCTTAGTGCTGGCCTGCCCAAGAACCACCACCAGGCATTGTTTGAGCGCTTTAAGTTTTGCTTGAGCGCATAGTCAAAGTCGGCCCACTGCTCATTGGCGGCCTCTTGCACAATGGTTCCTGGGTTTGCTGGCGGCAATTTAAGATAAGCATCAGCATCGCCATAAGCAAATTCAACCTGCATTCCAGCTTTCTGAGCCAAATGCATCATGGGCTTATTGTTAGCTAGACAATGAACAAAGAGGGTTTCGATACGAGTATTGCGAGAGTGCACTGCAGCACGTTCTAACAAGGCTGTGCCGATGCCTTGCCCACGGCCCTGTGGAAGTACTGAAACGCCAAACTCTGCTGCATGGGGGGCACCAATAGACTTAGGGAGGTAGGCTAAATGAGCCATGCCAATCAGATTAAGTTGGGCATCAAAACTACCAAAGACGGTATCTTTATTGAAATCAATGTGCTCTACATAGTGATGTACTACCTCATCTGAAGTTTGAGTGCCAAAGCGCAGACGGCGATCTTCGTCGCTCAGCTGTAGAAAATGACTAAGAACCTGCTCCCGGTAGCCTGCATGTAGCTCCCGAATAGGCACGACTAGCCCCTGTCTTTGGAGCTTGGTAGATGAGACATTTTTCTTTAGTAGTTTGTGCATAGCAACATATTAGCAGTATCCCAAGAAAAATAAAGGGTTTTCCCTAATAATGTCTCTTTAAGGCACAAAAAACACATAAAAAAGAACTGCTTGAGATTCTAATTTTAAAAAACTGCACTAAAAATCTTGAATACAAAAAAAGATAATTTTTTTTCAAAATTCTATGTATCTGATTTAAATGGACTATTTTTCTCTATCAGAAAAAACCCTAGTTTATTAAAGAAATAGACTACGAAAGGTGTTGACGAAGTGCTAAAGATAGGATATAGTCTCATCTCTCTGCTGAATGTTTTTATAAATAAAAAACAAATCAGCCCTCTTTAAAAATTAGTCAACCGATAATTGTGGGTACTAAGTGAAAGCATCAAGTCCTTCGGGACAGATGTAAATAAATAGTACTCATAGACAGTAAAAAGATTTGGTTTTATTACCAAGTCAATTTCTTGAATGAGTGCGACGATCCGCAAGGATCACAGGAATTGAACTGAAGAGTTTGATCCTGGCTCAGATTGAACGCTGGCGGCATGCCTTACACATGCAAGTCGAACGGCAGCACGGGTGCTTGCACCTGGTGGCGAGTGGCGAACGGGTGAGTAATACATCGGAACGTACCTTATCGTGGGGGATAACGCAGCGAAAGCTGTGCTAATACCGCATACGCCCTGAGGGGGAAAGCGGGGGATCGAAAGACCTCGCGCGATTAGAGCGGCCGATGCCTGATTAGCTTGTTGGTGGGGTAAAAGCCCACCAAGGCGACGATCAGTAGCTGGTCTGAGAGGACGATCAGCCACACTGGGACTGAGACACGGCCCAGACTCCTACGGGAGGCAGCAGTGGGGAATTTTGGACAATGGGGGAAACCCTGATCCAGCAATGCCGCGTGAGTGAAGAAGGCCTTCGGGTTGTAAAGCTCTTTTGTCAGGGAAGAAACACCGGCTCTAACACAGTCCGGGAATGACGGTACCTGAAGAATAAGCACCGGCTAACTACGTGCCAGCAGCCGCGGTAATACGTAGGGTGCAAGCGTTAATCGGAATTACTGGGCGTAAAGCGTGCGCAGGCGGTTATACAAGACAGGCGTGAAATCCCCGGGCTTAACCTGGGAATGGCGCCTGTGACTGTATAGCTAGAGTGTGTCAGAGGGGGGTAGAATTCCACGTGTAGCAGTGAAATGCGTAGATATGTGGAGGAATACCAATGGCGAAGGCAGCCCCCTGGGATAACACTGACGCTCATGCACGAAAGCGTGGGGAGCAAACAGGATTAGATACCCTGGTAGTCCACGCCCTAAACGATGCTGACTAGTTGTTCGGGATTTTCATCCTGAGTAACGTAGCTAACGCGTGAAGTCAGCCGCCTGGGGAGTACGGTCGCAAGATTAAAACTCAAAGGAATTGACGGGGACCCGCACAAGCGGTGGATGATGTGGATTAATTCGATGCAACGCGAAAAACCTTACCTACCCTTGACATGTCACTAACGAAGTAGAGATACATTAGGTGCTCGTAAGAGAAAGTGAACACAGGTGCTGCATGGCTGTCGTCAGCTCGTGTCGTGAGATGTTGGGTTAAGTCCCGCAACGAGCGCAACCCTTGTCTTTAGTTGCTACATTTAGTTGAGCACTCTAGAGAGACTGCCGGTGACAAACCGGAGGAAGGTGGGGATGACGTCAAGTCCTCATGGCCCTTATGGGTAGGGCTTCACACGTCATACAATGGTGCATACAGAGGGTTGCCAACCCGCGAGGGGGAGCTAATCTCAGAAAATGCATCGTAGTCCGGATCGTAGTCTGCAACTCGACTACGTGAAGCTGGAATCGCTAGTAATCGCGGATCAGAATGTCGCGGTGAATACGTTCCCGGGTCTTGTACACACCGCCCGTCATACCATGGGAGTGGGTTTTGCCAGAAGCAGTTAGCCTAACCGCAAGGAGGGCGACTGCCACGGCAGGGTTCATGACTGGGGTAAAGTCGTAACAAGGTAGCCGTATCGGAAGGTGCGGCTGGATCACCTCCTTTCTAGAGAAAGATGCTGGAGCTATAGTGCCCACACTTATCGGTTGACAATAAAAGCCACGGGTCTGTAGCTCAGCTGGTTAGAGCACTGTGTTGATAACGCAGGGGTCGTAGGTTCAAGTCCTACCAGACCCACCACCAGCCAGAAACAAAACTTAGTGGGACGTTGGGGGATTAGCTCAGCTGGGAGAGCACCTGCTTTGCAAGCAGGGGGTCGTCGGTTCGATCCCGTCATCCTCCACCATCATCTAAATGTCAAAACTAAGCGAATATTGAATCGTTTAGTTTTGCCATTTATGGCTGTTCTTTAAAAATTTGAGTAAGCAAAGTGTCTAATGTATCTTTGAGAGTGCATTAGACAATGTAATAAGGGTAAAGATTGAATCATCAATCAGTAATATCAAACGAGTTTTACAAAGTTCTTAACAAGTACTTACAGTTTGGATTACGGCAAACATGTCAGAAGTAGAAGTAAAGCCTTTAACGATTACTAGCAATGGTGCTCGTTATAGGATCAAGTGAATAAGTGCACATGATGGATGCCTTGGCGATTACAGGCGACGAAAGACGTTATAACCTGCGATAAGCCCCGGGGAGCTGGTAAATAAGCTTTGATCCGGGGATTTCTGAATGGGGAAACCCACCACTTTTGTGGTATCCATACCTGAATACATAGGGTATGAGAAGCGAACCTCGTGAACTGAAACATCTAAGTAGCGAGAGGAAAAGACATCAACCGAGATTCCCAGAGTAGTGGCGAGCGAAATGGGAACAGCCTTCTAGTGATATCTCAGTAATTAACAGAATGGAATGGAAAGTCCAACAATAAAGGGTGATAGTCCCGTATGTGAAAATTATTGAGTGGTACTAGGCTAGAGACAAGTAGGGCGGGACACGTGAAATCCTGTCTGAATATGGGGGGACCATCCTCCAAGGCTAAATACTCGTAATCGACCGATAGTGAACAAGTACCGTGAGGGAAAGGCGAAAAGAACCCCGGGAGGGGAGTGAAATAGATCCTGAAATTGTGTGCATACAAACAGTAGGAGCCTCGTAAGGGGTGACTGCGTACCTTTTGTATAATGGGTCAGCGACTTACATTCAGTAGCAAGCTTAACCGAATAGGGAAGGCGTAGCGAAAGCGAGTCCGAATAGGGCGCTAGTTGCTGGGTGTAGACCCGAAACCAGTTGATCTATCCATGGCCAGGTTGAAGGTGCGGTAACACGTACTGGAGGACCGAACCCACTAACGTTGAAAAGTTAGGGGATGAGCTGTGGATAGGGGTGAAAGGCTAAACAAAACTGGAAATAGCTGGTTCTCTCCGAAAACTATTTAGGTAGTGCCTCGTGTATCACTGTAGGGGGTAGAGCACTGTCATGGTAGTGGGGTCCATTGCGGATTACTGCGCCATAGCAAACTCCGAATACCTACAAGTGCAAGCACGGGAGACAGACATCGGGTGCTAACGTCCGGTGTCAAGAGGGAAACAACCCAGACCGCCAGCTAAGGTCCCTAATATATGCTAAGTGGGAAACGAAGTGGGAAGGCTAAAACAGTCAGGAGGTTGGCTTAGAAGCAGCCATCCTTTAAAGAAAGCGTAATAGCTCACTGATCGAGTCGTCCTGCGCGGAAGATGTAACGGGGCTAAGCATATAACCGAAGCTGCGGATCACAGCAATGTGATGGTAGGAGAGCGTTCTGTAAGCCTGTGAAGGTGTCTTGTAAAGGATGCTGGAGGTATCAGAAGTGCGAATGCTGACATGAGTAGCGATAAAGGGGGTGAAAAGCCCCCTCGCCGTAAGCCCAAGGTTTCCTGTTCAACGTTCATCGGAACAGGGTGAGTCGGCCCCTAAGGCGAGGCAGAGATGCGTAGCTGATGGGAACAAGGTTAATATTCCTTGACCATTGTTAGATGCGATGGGGGGACGGATCGCGGAAAGTTGTCCGGGTGTTGGAAGTCCCGGTTCTTGCGTTGGAGATGGCTATTAGGTAAATCCGGTAGCGTAATTCAAGGGCGTGAGACGAGCGAATTTATTCGCGAAGCAATTGGAAGTGGTTCCAAGAAAAGCCTCTAAGCTTCAGTCTAACAAGACCGTACCGCAAACCGACACAGGTGGGCGAGATGAGTATTCTAAGGCGCTTGAGAGAACTCAGGAGAAGGAACTCGGCAAATTTGTACCGTAACTTCGGGATAAGGTACGCCCTCGTAGTTTGACCCTGTACAAGGGGAGGACGATAGGGTTGCAATAAAAAGGTGGCTGCGACTGTTTAATAAAAACACAGCACTCTGCAAACACGAAAGTGGACGTATAGGGTGTGACTCCTGCCCGGTGCTGGAAGATTAAATGATGGGGTGCAAGCTCTTGATTGAAGTCCCAGTAAACGGCGGCCGTAACTATAACGGTCCTAAGGTAGCGAAATTCCTTGTCGGGTAAGTTCCGACCTGCACGAATGGCGTAACGATGGCCACACTGTCTCCTCCTGAGACTCAGCGAAGTTGAAATGTTTGTGATGATGCAATCTACCCGCGGCTAGACGGAAAGACCCCATGAACCTTTACTGTAGCTTTGCATTGGACTTTGAACCGGTCTGTGTAGGATAGGTGGGAGGCGTTGAAATCAGGATGCTAGTTCTGATGGAGCCAACCTTGAAATACCACCCTGGTTTGTTTGAGGTTCTAACCTTGGCCCGTTATCCGGGTCGGGAACAGTGCATGGTAGGCAGTTTGACTGGGGCGGTCTCCTCCCAAAGTGTAACGGAGGAGTACGAAGGTACGCTTGGTACGGTCGGACATCGTACCTAAAGTGCAATGGCAAAAGCGTGCTTAACTGCGAGACCGACAAGTCGAGCAGGTGCGAAAGCAGGTCATAGTGATCCGGTGGTTCTGTATGGAAGGGCCATCGCTCAACGGATAAAAGGTACTCTGGGGATAACAGGCTGATACCGCCCAAGAGTTCATATCGACGGCGGTGTTTGGCACCTCGATGTCGGCTCATCTCATCCTGGGGCTGTAGCCGGTCCCAAGGGTATGGCTGTTCGCCATTTAAAGAGGTACGTGAGCTGGGTTTAAAACGTCGTGAGACAGTTTGGTCCCTATCTGCCATGGGCGTTGGAGATTTGACGGGGGCTGCTCCTAGTACGAGAGGACCGGAGTGGACGTACCGCTGGTGTACCTGTTGTTTCGCCAGAAGCATCGCAGGGTAGCTATGTACGGAAGAGATAACCGCTGAAAGCATCTAAGCGGGAAACTTGCCTGAAGATGAGATCTCCCGTAGGTTTAACCTACATAAAGGGTCGTTGAAGACCACAACGTTGATAGGTCGGGTGTGTAAGCGCAGTAATGCGTTGAGCTAACCGATACTAATTGCCCGTTAGGCTTGATCCTATAACCAGCACTATTGTGTTGGATGTTTGCCAGATTCAATCTGCAACCCAAATTACATGCTTACTCAAATCGAGCTGTTGATTTATCAACAGCTCAACCCTCTACGCCCGGTGACCATAGCGAATTGGAACCACTCCTTCCCATCCCGAACAGGACAGTGAAACGATTCTACGCCGATGATAGTGCGGATTACCCGTGTGAAAGTAGGTAACTGCCGGGCACCAATGCGACGCCCAGACCCTTTTAGGTCTGGGCGTTTTTACTTGTGCAAAGCGATGAGAGATTGACAGATACTCCGTTTGGGGTCAAAATATTGGGTTGACGGAGGGGTGTCCGAGCGGCTAAAGGAGGCAGACTGTAAATCTGTTGGCTATGCCTACGTAGGTTCGAATCCTACCCCCTCCACCAAAATGTGCGGGATTAGTTTAATGGTAAAACAGCAGATTTCCAATCTTCGGTCAAGAGTTCGATTCTCTTATCCCGCTCCAGAATTTGTAGTGATGGATTTTAGGCCCATGTGGCTCAGTGGTAGAGCACTCCCTTGGTAAGGGAGAGGTCGGCAGTTCGATCCTGCCCATGGGCACCAGGCTTATGTTTTTATATTGTGTATTTTGTGCGTTGATTTAAGAGTTAACTAAAGGCAGACAAAAAAATGGCAAAAGAAAAGTTTCAGCGGACAAAACCGCACGTAAACGTTGGCACTATTGGTCACGTTGACCACGGTAAAACGACCTTGACAGCAGCGATTGCTACGGTGCTTTCCAAAGCATTTGGTGGTGAAGCCAAGGCCTATGATCAGATCGATGCGGCGCCCGAAGAAAAAGCCCGCGGGATTACGATTAATACAGCCCACGTTGAGTATGAGACCGCAAATCGTCACTATGCGCACGTCGATTGCCCAGGCCATGCTGATTATGTGAAGAACATGATCACAGGCGCTGCACAAATGGACGGCGCTATTTTGGTGTGCTCTGCTGCTGACGGCCCCATGCCACAAACGCGTGAACATATCCTCTTGGCACGCCAAGTGGGGGTTCCTTACATCATCGTATTTTTGAACAAGTGCGACATGGTTGATGATGAGGAGTTATTAGAGCTCGTAGAAATGGAAGTGCGTGAGCTACTCTCGAAGTACAAATTCCCTGGTGATGACACACCGATCATTCGTGGCTCTGCTAAATTAGCCCTAGAAGGCGACACGGGTGTCATGGGTGAACAAGCCATTATGAAATTGGCCGAAGCGCTTGACTCCTTTATTCCTACTCCAGAACGGGCAGTGGATGGAGCTTTCTTGATGCCAGTAGAAGATGTGTTCTCAATCTCCGGTCGCGGTACTGTAGTAACGGGCCGTATCGAGCGCGGCATTGTAAAAGTGGGCGAAGAGATCGAAATTATCGGGATCAAGCCAACCCTCAAAACCACCTGTACTGGCGTTGAAATGTTCCGCAAATTGCTCGACCAAGGTCAAGCAGGCGATAACGTGGGTATCTTGTTACGTGGCACCAAGCGTGAAGAAGTTGAGCGTGGCCAAGTATTGGCTAAGCCAGGCTCCATCACTCCCCATACGCACTTTACAGCCGAGGTCTATATCTTGGGTAAAGATGAAGGGGGTCGTCATACACCTTTCTTTAACAACTATCGTCCCCAGTTTTACTTCCGTACTACGGACGTTACTGGTTCGATCGAGTTGCCAAAAGACAAAGAAATGGTGATGCCAGGTGATAACGTCACGATTACCGTCAAACTCATTGCGCCAATTGCGATGGAAGAAGGTTTACGTTTTGCAATCCGGGAAGGTGGCCGTACTGTTGGCGCCGGCGTGGTTGCAAAGATTTTGGCTTAACTAAGAAATAGGGGTGTAGCTCAATTGGCAGAGCGTTGGTCTCCAAAACCAAAGGTTGGGGGTTCGATGCCCTCCGCCCCTGCCACGATTTGAACTGAAAGCAAAATGTCTCAACATACAGTAGGTCACACTGAACAAAAGAGTAGCTGGGTCTCCTGGCTGGCTGCTTTAATCGTCGTCGCAGCGTTGGTGTTTTATTACACCTTGGTCGACCAGTCAATGTTAGTGCGATTAGCGGTATTGTTTGGGGGTATTGCTGTTGCAGTTGCAATTGTGGCGATTTCACCAGATGGGCGTCGTTTTATCGCCTATGCAAAAGATTCTTGGTATGAAGTAAAAAAAGTGGTTTGGCCAACTCGTAAAGAGACTAACCAAATGACTCTAGTCGTATTTGGCTTTGTCTTCATCATGTCCTTGTTTCTCTGGATTGCAGACAAATTAATTGAATGGCTAGTTTTTTCAGTCTTTCTAGGCTGGAAGTGAGTAAGAAAAATGATTGATTCTGAGTTGGCTACAAACCCACAAGCTACCGGCAATATGCGCTGGTATGTTATCCACGCTTATTCCGGCATGGAAAAAAGTGTCAAAAAAGGATTAGAAGAGCGCATTGGTCGCTCTGAAATGACTGAAAAATTTGGCCGTATTTTGGTCCCATCCGAGGAAGTGGTGGAAATCAAGTCTGGTCAGAAATCCGTGTCTGAGCGTCGATTTTTCCCAGGTTACGTTTTAATTGAGATGGAAATGACTGATGAAAGCTGGCATTTGGTGAAAAATACGCCAAAAGTGACTGGTTTCGTAGGGGGCGTTCGCAATCGTCCAAGCCCTATTTCTACGGCAGAAGTAGCCAAAATTATGGATCAAATGCAAGCTGGAGTGGATAAACCCAAGCCTAAGACCCTGTTTGAGGTAGGCGAGATCGTTCGCGTCAAGGAAGGTCCATTTATCGACTTCAACGGCAATATCGAAGAAGTGAATTATGAGAAGTCAAGATTGCGTGTTTCTGTTACAATATTTGGCCGCGGCACTCCAGTTGAGCTGGAGTTCGGCCAGGTAGAGAAAATGTAAAAATAAAGCGAAGCGCTTTAGCGGCGTTTTGTTGCAAAAGTTGTGTTTAGTAATTTGTTTTAGATGGTTAGGAATAACCGAGGAGCGGAGCTAGAAGGCCAAAAACTAGCAAAGCGTTTACTCAACAGCGGTCTGGCTCATATAGCTTAGGCGCGCTTTTAGGAGCAACACATGGCAAAGAAGATTATTGGCTTTATCAAACTGCAGATCCCTGCAGGTAAAGCAAATCCCTCACCCCCCGTAGGTCCTGCATTGGGTCAACGCGGTCTAAATATTATGGAATTCTGTAAGGCGTTCAATGCTCAAACTCAGAGCATGGAGCCAGGCCTTCCAATTCCAGTCGTGATTACAGCGTTTGCTGATAAGAGCTTCACATTCATCATGAAGACTCCACCAGCAACAATCATGATCAAGAAGGCTGCGAAGATTGAAAAAGGTTCACCACGCCCCCATACCGATAAGGTAGGAAAAATTACACGTGCTCAAGCAGAAGAAATTGCTAAAGCAAAAATGCCAGATTTGACAGCAGCCGATATGGATGCCGCTGTAAGAACAATCGCTGGTAGCGCCCGTTCCATGGGCATCACAGTAGAAGGTCTCTAACCATGACTAAGTTATCTAAGCGTTTAAAAGCGATCGAGTCCAAAGTAGACCGTAACAAGTTCTATGCATTGGACGATGCATTAAATCTCGTTAAAGAGTGTGCAACAGCTAAGTTTGATGAATCTATCGACGTAGCAGTGCAATTGGGTATTGATGCTAAGAAATCTGACCAAGTTGTGCGTGGCGCAGTAGTGCTCCCAGCTGGTACCGGTAAGCATGTTCGTGTTGCTGTTTTTGCACAAGGCGAAAAGGCTGAACAAGCTAAAGCAGCTGGTGCAGAAATCGTTGGCATGGAAGATCTTGCAGAGCAAATTAAAGGCGGCAAAATTGATTTTGATATTTTGATCGCATCCCCGGACACAATGAAAATTGTTGGTACTTTAGGTCAAGTATTGGGCCCACGTGGTTTGATGCCCAATCCAAAAGTTGGAACAGTTACCCCTGACGTTGCTACGGCAGTGAAGAATGCAAAAGCGGGTCAAGTTCAATTCCGCGTAGACAAAGCCGGTATTGTGCACGCTAGCATTGGCCGTCGTTCATTCGAGCCAGCGGCATTGAAGTCGAACTTACTCGCCTTGCTTGAGGCTTTGAATAAAGCAAAACCTCCAGCATCTAAGGGGATTTATTTGAGGAAAGTTGCCGTCAGTAGCACGATGGGTGCAGGCGTACGTGTTGACCAGGCTTCATTACAGGTAGCTGCCTAATTTATTTGTAGCAAAAAGAACTTTGGGTCGACTCCCGCTCTTTGAGCAAGAGTCGAACATCAAAGACCGTTGGCGGATTGATTGCTCACAAAGAATTAATTCTTAATCGTTACTAAAGTGATGGCCAACGCAGATGGCGACCCTGAAAAGATTTCACAAGCAAATCTTGTGATTGAAGAATCAGACGCTGGTGTATAACCCCAACTGGAAACGGTTGGTTTTTATGGAGTTGAACCATGCCTTTGAATGTACAAGACAAAAAAGCGATTGTTGCTGATGTCGGCGCTCAATTGGCGGGAGCCCAAACCGTCGTGCTTGCTGAATACCGTGGTATTCCAGTTGAGCAGTTGACAAAGCTACGTGCTAGCGCACGTGACCAAGGTGTCTATCTTCGCGTTTTGAAGAACACATTGGCACGCCGTGCTGCGCAAGGCACACAGTTTGAGCCTCTAGCTGATTCGATGGTTGGCCCCTTGATCTACGGCATTTCTGCTGATCCTATTGCTTCGGCAAAAGTATTGCAGAACTTTGCTAAGACTCAAGATAAGCTAATCATCACTGCTGGCTTATATAACGGCAAGTTGTTGGACTTAGCGGGCGTTAAGTCTTTAGCATCTATTCCAAGTCGCGACGAGTTGTTGTCTCAGTTGTTGGGTGTCATGTTGGCCCCCGTCTCTGCGATGGCTCGCGTATTGGGCGCAGTAGCAGCACAAAAAGCAGCCGGAGCACCTGCTCCAGTTGCAGCAGCTCCGGCAGAAGTAGTTGCCCAAGCTGTTGATTCAGAAGCAAGCGCTCAGTCTGCCGCAGTAAGCCCAGAAGCTGGAACAGAAACAAGCGAAACCCCTGCCGCTGAATAAGCGTCAGATTAACTATTTAAGTATTAGGAGCTAAAAATGGCGATTACCAAAGAAGAAATCATTGATGCAGTAGGTAGCATGTCTGTAATGGATCTAAACGATCTCGTTAAAGCATTTGAAGAGAAGTTTGGCGTTTCAGCAGCAGCGATGGCTGTTGCTGGTCCTGCTGGTGCTGGCGGCGGCGGCGCTGCAGCTGAAGAGCAAACAGAATTTACCGTGAACCTAGTCGAAGTTGGCGCAAATAAAGTTTCAGTAATTAAGGCTGTTCGCGAAATTACTGGTCTTGGCCTTAAAGAAGCTAAAGACTTGGTTGATGCTGCACCTAAGCCAATCAAAGAGGCTGTTGATAAGAAAACAGCTGAGGAAGCTAAGAAGAAGCTTGAAGAAGCTGGCGCTAAAGCAGAACTCAAGTAATACAAACTGCGCTAGTGCTTCTCAAAAAGGAGCGCTAGCCCTGTTGGGTTTGACCATTAGTGGTCAAACCCGATTTCATTTCTGATTGAAATCGGGTTTGCCTTCTGATACGACTGCAGATTGCAAGTTTGGTCGGACACTAAATCTATGTGATTTGGTGTTGTCCGCCAGTGGTTGGTAGTGGCCAACCGCCAAATCTTTGTACAGTCGCTTAATTCGGAGATGAAATGAACTATAGCTTCACCGAACGCAAGCGAGTCCGTAAAAGCTTTGCTAAGAGAGTAAATAATCACCAGGTTCCATACCTGATCGCAACGCAGCTCGAGTCTTACGCTAAATTCTTACAGGCTGAAAAGCCAGCAATGTCTCGTCTTACTGAGGGGCTTCAGGCTGCCTTAACTTCAGCATTCCCAATTGTTTCCAATAATGGCTACGCACGCATGGAATATGTGTCGTATCAATTGGCGCAACCACCATTTGACGTTAAAGAATGTCAACAGCGTGGCTATACCTATAACTCAGCCTTACGCGCAAAAGTCCGCTTGATTATTTATGATCGTGAAGCGCCTACTAAAGTAAAAGAAGTAAAAGAGAGCGAAGTCTATTTAGGCGAAATTCCGCTCATGACCGACAATGGTTCTTTTGTTATTAATGGTACAGAGCGGGTGATTGTCTCCCAGCTGCACCGTTCACCAGGCGTGTTTTTTGAACACGACAAGGGAAAAACACACAGTTCTGGTAAGTTGCTTTTCTCAGCACGCGTGATCCCTTACCGTGGTTCATGGCTCGATTTCGAGTTTGATCCAAAAGATATTCTTTATTTCCGCATTGACCGCCGTCGCAAGATGCCCGTCACAATTTTGCTTAAAGCAATTGGCTTAAATAACGAACAGATCCTTGCAAACTTTTTTAACTTTGATCATTTCTCATTAAGCGCAAACGGCGCATCAATGGAATTTGTACCAGAGCGTTTGCGTGGTCAGATGGCTAACTTCGATGTGCTCGATAAGAATGGCGTAGTAGTCATTCAAAAAGATAAGCGTATCAATGCAAAGCATATTCGTGAACTCGAAGCCGCTAAAACGAAGAACATTGTTGTCACAGATGACTACTTGGTTGGACGGGTAGTTGCACGCAATATTATTGATCCAGACTCTGGTGAAATCTTGGCATATGCTAATGATGAAATCACTGAAGAATTGTTAGCCACTCTGCGCGATGCAGGTATCAAGCAATTGGAAACTATTTACACCAATGATTTGGATTCAGGTGCTTATATTTCTCAGACATTACGCACTGATGAAACTGCCGATCAAATGGCTGCTCGTATTGCCATCTATCGAATGATGCGCCCTGGTGAGCCCCCTACAGAAGATGCTGTAGAGGCACTATTCCAGCGCCTGTTTTACAACGAAGATAGCTACGATTTATCTCGCGTTGGTCGCATGAAGGTGAATAGTCGTCTCGGGCGATCTGAGATGGAAGGCTCAATGGTCTTGTCAAACGAAGATATTCTTGACACCATTAAATTACTAGTTGATTTGCGTAACGGTAAAGGCGAAGTAGACGATATCGATCACTTAGGTAATCGTCGTGTTCGTTGCGTTGGCGAATTGGCCGAAAACCAATTTCGTGCTGGTTTATCACGTGTTGAGCGTGCGGTTAAAGAGCGTCTTGGCCAAGCCGAAACAGAAAACCTCATGCCACATGATTTGATTAATAGTAAGCCAATCTCATCAGCAATTCGTGAGTTCTTCGGTTCATCACAACTGTCTCAATTTATGGATCAAACAAACCCACTATCAGAAATAACGCACAAGCGTCGTATTTCTGCATTAGGACCAGGTGGTTTGACACGCGAGCGCGCAGGCTTCGAAGTGCGTGACGTACACCCAACCCACTACGGACGTGTTTGCCCAATTGAAACTCCAGAAGGACCGAACATTGGTCTGATCAACTCACTCGCGCTCTTTGCGCGGTTAAATGAGCATGGTTTCTTAGAAACGCCTTATCGCAAAGTTGCTAATAGCAAAGTAAGTGACGAAGTAATGTACCTCTCCGCGATTGAAGAGGCGAAGTACATCATTGCTCAGGCAAACGCAACAATTGATAAGAGTGGTAAGTTGGCAGATGAATTAGTTTCAGCTCGTCAAGCAGGTGAAACTATGATGGTGAGCCCAGAGCGTGTTGATTTTATTGACGTTGCTCCTAGTCAGATTGTTTCTGCGGCTGCATCACTTGTCCCATTCTTAGAGCACGATGATGCAAACCGAGCCCTAATGGGTGCAAACATGCAGCGTCAAGCAGTACCATGCTTACGTCCAGATAAGCCATTGGTTGGTACTGGATTAGAGCGTATTGTTGCGGTTGACTCGGGTACAGTTGTTTTGGCAACTCGTGGCGGTATTGTGGATTACGTTGACGCCAATCGTATTGTGATTCGTGTAAACGATGATGAAACAGCGGCTGGCGAAGTCGGTGTGGATATTTACAACCTCATCAAATACACCCGATCAAACCAAAACACCAACATCAACCAACGTCCAATTGTCAAGGTTGGCGATCGTGTTGCCCGTGGTGATGTCGTTGGTGATGGTGCCTCAACAGATTTAGGTGAATTGGCTTTGGGTCAAAACATGACTGTGGCATTTATGCCATGGAACGGTTACAACTTCGAAGATTCAATCTTGATCTCTGAGAAGGTTGTTGCTGACGATCGTTACACTTCTATTCATATTGAAGAGTTGTCGGTTGTTGCGCGTGACACCAAGCTTGGCTCAGAAGAAATTACTCGAGATATTTCTAACTTGGCAGAGTCACAACTCTCTCGTTTAGATGAGAGCGGTATTGTCTATATTGGTGCTGAAGTTGAGGCTGGTGACGTATTGGTTGGTAAGGTAACTCCAAAGGGTGAGACTACTCTGACTCCAGAAGAGAAGCTTCTCCGTGCGATCTTCGGTGAAAAAGCATCTGACGTTAAAGATACTTCTTTGCGCGTTCCTTCGGGAATGATTGGTACCGTGATTGATGTTCAAGTCTTCACTCGTGAAGGTATTGAGAGGGACTCACGGGCACAGTCGATTATTCAAGAAGAATTACAACGTTATCGCCTGGACTTGAATGACCAGCTGCGTATTGTTGAGGGCGATGCCTTCATGCGTTTAGAAAAGTTATTAGTAGGCAAAGTAGCCAATGGTGGCCCTAAGAAATTAGCTAAAGGCACCAAAATCGATAAAGAATATCTTGCTGATCTAGACAAGTACCACTGGTTTGATGTTCGTCCTGCAGATGATGAGGCTGCCTCGCAAGTCGAAGCAATTAAATCTTCTATTGAAGCTAAGCGTAAACAATTTGATGAGGCTTTTGAAGAGAAGCGCACCAAGTTGACTCAGGGCGATGATTTGCAGCCTGGTGTCACGAAGATGGTTAAGGTGTACTTGGCAGTCAAGCGCCGCCTACAGCCTGGCGACAAGATGGCTGGTCGTCATGGTAACAAGGGGGTAGTTTCCAAAATTGCTCCCGCGGAAGATATGCCATTTATGGCTGACGGACGCCCTGTTGATATCGTCTTAAACCCATTGGGCGTTCCTTCTCGTATGAACGTTGGCCAGATATTGGAAACCCATTTAGGTTGGGCGGCACAAGGTATTGGCAAGCGTATTGATGAGATGGTTCGAGAGCAGGTGCAGCAAGCTGAACTACGTCAGTTCTTAAAGCAGCTTTACAACGAGACTGGTCGCATAGAAGACATCGATAATTTCACTGATGAGCAAATTACGGCATTGGCTGATAACTTACGCCAAGGATTACCTTTTGCTACTCCAGTATTTGACGGTGCTACCGAGGCAGAAATTGCCAGAATGCTTGAGTTGGCTTATCCAGAAGCAGTAGCTACTGCTTTGAAGATGACGCCATCTCGTCAGCAAATGATTCTGTGCGATGGACGTACTGGCGATCAGTTTGAGCGTCCGGTAACGGTTGGCGTTATGCATGTCTTAAAGCTCCACCATTTGGTCGATGACAAGATGCATGCTCGTTCAACTGGACCTTACTCTTTAGTAACGCAGCAGCCACTGGGTGGTAAGGCTCAGTTTGGTGGTCAGCGCTTTGGTGAGATGGAAGTTTGGGCCCTCGAAGCATACGGCGCTTCATATGTCTTGCAGGAAATGCTGACAGTGAAGTCCGATGACGTAACAGGCCGTACCAAGGTTTATGAAAACATCGTCAAGGGCGAGCACACGATTGATGCTGGCATGCCCGAATCCTTTAACGTGCTGGTAAAAGAAATCCGTTCGTTAGGTATTGACATTGACATGGAGCGCAACTGATATGAAAGCATTGCTCGATTTATTTAAGCAAACGCAGGGCGAAGAGCAGTTTGATGTCATCAAAATTGGTCTCGCATCTCCTGAGAAAATTCGTTCATGGTCTTTTGGTGAAGTACGCAAGCCAGAAACTATCAACTACCGGACTTTTAAGCCCGAGCGTGATGGTCTGTTCTGCGCCAAGATTTTTGGACCAACCAAAGACTATGAGTGCTTATGCGGTAAGTACAAGCGCTTAAAGTTCCGCGGCGTAATCTGCGAAAAGTGCGGCGTCGAAGTTACGCTCGCTAAGGTACGTCGTGAGCGCATGGGCCATATTGAATTAGCTGCCCCTGTCGCGCACATCTGGTTCTTAAAGTCTTTACCATCCCGCTTGGGTATGGTTCTCGATATGACCCTGCGTGATATCGAACGCGTTCTCTACTTTGAGGCCTACGTTGTTGTCGATGCTGGCTTAACGCCTGAAGGTGCGATGAAGCGCGGTCAGATCATGTCTGAAGACGAGTACATCGCCAAGACTGAAGAGTATGGTGACGGTGCGTTTACTGCCATCATGGGCGCCGAAGGAATTCGTGATCTCTTACGTTCGATTGATATTGATCGTGAAGTAGAGACCATTCGTGCCGACTTAAAAGCTACTGGTAGCGATGCCAAGATCAAGAAATACGCTAAGCGTTTAAAAGTATTAGAGGCGTTCCAGACTTCAGGTATTAAGCCTGATTGGATGATCATGGAAGTTTTGCCAGTACTGCCACCCGAATTGCGCCCATTGGTCCCATTGGATGGCGGTCGCTTTGCTACCTCTGATTTGAACGACCTCTATCGTCGTGTGATCAACCGTAATAACCGCTTAAAGCGTTTGTTAGAGTTGCGCGCACCAGAGATCATCGTTCGCAACGAAAAACGCATGTTGCAAGAAGCGGTTGACTCATTGCTCGACAACGGTCGTCGCGGTAAGGCTATGACTGGTGCTAACAAGCGTCCTCTCAAGTCCTTGGCTGAGATGATTAAGGGTAAGAGCGGCCGTTTCCGTCAAAACTTACTAGGTAAACGCGTTGACTATTCAGGCCGTTCAGTCATCGTTGTTGGGCCAACCTTGAAACTGCATCAATGCGGTTTGCCAAAATTGATGGCTTTGGAATTATTTAAGCCATTCATTTATAACAAGCTTGAGACTTTAGGAATTGCTACTACGATTAAGGCTGCGAAGAAAGAAGTTGAAAGTCAGACTCCAATCGTTTGGGACATTCTTGAAGAAGTGATTCGTGAGCATCCAATCATGCTCAACCGTGCGCCTACATTGCACCGTCTTGGTATTCAGGCTTTCGAGCCAATGCTGATTGAAGGCAAGGCAATTCAATTGCACCCATTAGTCTGCGCGGCATTTAACGCTGACTTTGACGGTGACCAAATGGCGGTTCACGTTCCACTGTCGCTCGAAGCGCAAATGGAAGCGCGTACATTGATGTTGGCTTCGAACAACGTATTGTTCCCAGCTAACGGTGAGCCATCTATCGTTCCTTCACAAGACGTGGTGTTAGGTCTGTACTACGCTACTCGTGACAAGATCAACGGTAAAGGCGAAGGCATGGTCTTTGCAAATATCACTGAAGTCATTCGTGCATACGAGGCTGGCCAGGTTGAATTGGCTTCACGCGTTGCTGTACGTATTACTGAGTTTGAGATTGTGGATAAGAAGGCAGAGGGCGATGCCCGTTTTGCTGAAAAGACCTCGATTTATCAAACTTCAGTTGGTCGCGCAATCTTGTCAGAGATCTTACCAAAGGGAATGTCTTTTGAGGAAATCAACAAGCCTTTGAAGAAAAAAGAAATCTCACGATTGATCAATACTTCATTCCGTAAGTGCGGTCTTCGTGAAACCGTTATTTTTGCTGACCGCCTCTTGCAGTCTGGTTTCCGCTTGGCTACTAAAGCCGGTATCTCGATTGCGATCGACGATATGCTGATTCCAAGCTCTAAAGAGCGCATCATCACTGAAGCTTCTACCAAGGTGAAAGAGTATGACAAGCAGTTCATGTCAGGTCTCGTAACCAATCAAGAACGTTATAACAACGTGGTTGATATTTGGGGTGCCGCCGGCGATCAAGTTGGTAAAGCGATGATGGATGAGTTGTCACACGTTGATGTACTTGACCGTAATGGCAAAACTGCACGTCAAGAATCCTTTAACTCCATCTATATGATGGCTGATTCTGGTGCGCGTGGATCTGCAGCGCAGATTCGTCAGTTAGCAGGTATGCGCGGTTTGATGGCTAAGCCTGATGGCTCCATTATTGAAACTCCAATTACTGCGAATTTCCGTGAAGGTTTGAATGTGTTGCAGTACTTCATTTCAACCCATGGTGCTCGTAAAGGTCTGGCTGATACGGCGTTAAAGACAGCGAACTCTGGTTACTTGACACGTCGTTTGTGCGACGTAACCCAAGATCTAGTTGTAATCGAAGAGGATTGCGGCGCAACTTCTGGCGTAACAATGAAAGCGCTTGTAGAGGGGGGCGAAATTATCGAAGCATTGCGTGATCGCATTTTGGGTCGCGTATGTATTGGTGATATTGTGCACCCAGATACACAAGAAGTTATCGTGCCTGACGATACCTTGCTCGACGAAGACCATGTTGATCAAATTGTTGCATTGGGGATCGATGAAGTTAAAGTTCGCACAGTATTGTCTTGCTTAACTCGCTTCGGTTTATGCGCTAAGTGCTATGGACGTGATTTAGGTCGTGGTGGTTTGGTTAACGTGGGTGAGGCAGTTGGTGTGATTGCTGCGCAGTCCATTGGTGAGCCAGGCACACAGTTGACCATGCGTACCTTCCACATTGGTGGCGCAGCATCTCGTGCTTTGGTTGCAAGCAATATTGAAGCAAAGTCAAATGGTTCATTGAAGTTTTCCGGAACGATGCGGGTTGTGAAGAACGCAAAGGGTGAGCAGATCGTAATTTCACGTTCTGGCGAAGCCTTGATCGTTGATGACAATGGCCGTGAGCGTGAGCGTCATAAAGTGCCTTACGGAGCAACTCTCTTGCTAAAAGAAAGTGCAGCAGTAAAGGCTGGCGCAAGTTTGGCTTCATGGGATCCTTTAACTCGCCCAATTATTTCTGAATATGCAGGTATTGCTCGCTTTGATAACGTTGAAGAAGGCGTAACTGTTGCTAAGCAGGTCGATGAAGTTACTGGACTTTCCACTCTAGTAGTGATTGACGGTAAGCGTCGTAGTGCTGCTAGTAAGGGCGTGCGTCCTTTTATTAACTTGATCGATGCTAAAGGCGAAGAAGTCATGATCGCTGGTACTGATCACCCGGTAAATATTGGTCTTCAAGTAGGCGCTTTGATTACGGTTAAAGATGGCCAAAAGGTGGAGGTTGGTGAGGTTTTGGCGCGTATTCCAATCGAATCACAGAAGACTCGCGACATTACTGGTGGCCTGCCACGCGTTGCTGAATTATTCGAAGCGCGCTCACCTAAAGATGCTGCTGTATTGGCAAAAGTTACTGGAACTGTTTCCTTTGGTAAAGAAACCAAAGGTAAGCAGCGTTTAGTAATCACGGATATGGATGGTGAAGCAAATGAATTCTTAATTGTTAAAGAGAAGCAAGTGCTTGTTCATGACGGCCAGGTTGTAAATAAAGGCGAGATGATTGTGGAAGGCCCAGCTGATCCACATGATATTTTGACCCTCAGAGGCATTGAAGAATTAGCAATCTATATTGTGGATGAAGTTCAAGACGTTTATCGTCTGCAGGGCGTCAAGATTAATGACAAGCATATTGAAGTAATTGTGCGTCAGATGTTGCGTCGTGTTCAGATTACAGATGGTGGCGATACTGCTTACATCATTGGTGAACAAGTTGAGCGTTCAAAACTCTATGATGCTAATGACTTAGTGATTGCTGCAGGTAAGCGCCCAGCTCAGTTTGAGAATGTATTGTTGGGTATTACTAAAGCATCCTTGTCGACCGACAGCTTTATTTCTGCGGCCTCTTTCCAAGAAACCACCCGCGTGTTAACCGAAGCCGCAATTATGGGCAAGACCGATACGCTCCGTGGCCTTAAGGAAAACGTCATTATTGGCCGTCTAATCCCTGCCGGTACAGGCTTGGCTTATCGCCGTGCACGTAAGATTAGGGAACAATTCGAACGTGATCGTGCTCAAATGATAGCCGCAGAAGAGGAGGTAATTGCGAATACGCCTGTTGAAATTGAGGCCGAAGTAATTGCTCCTGTTGGGGAGGCGGATCCAAGCTAATTCAGGATTTCTATGCATTAATGGCCAGTTTTTTCCCTTTTTGGTTGACGGAAAAGGCTGGCCAAGCTAGAATCATGGGTTCTACTGATTCAGAAGAGAGGGTCTTTTGACCTAGAATTAATCTAAGTCATTGATTTTCTTAAAGAAAGCAACAAAGAAGTACTAACCGAGCTATTTTATGCCAACAATTAATCAATTATTACGCAAGCCAAGAAGTCGGCTGACCGTTAAAAGCAAGAGCCCTGCGCTGCAAAACAGCCCGCAGCGCCGTGGTGTATGTACACGTGTGTACACAACCACTCCTAAAAAGCCTAACTCTGCGCTGCGTAAAGTAGCTAAGGTTCGCTTAACCAATGGTTTTGAAGTGATTTCATACATTGGCGGTGAAGGCCATAACCTCCAGGAGCACTCAGTAGTATTGATTCGTGGTGGTCGTGTAAAGGATTTGCCAGGCGTTCGTTACCATATCGTTCGTGGCTCACTTGACTTGCAAGGCGTTAAAGATCGTAAGCAGTCACGTTCCAAGTACGGTGCTAAACGCGCTAAAAAAGCAGCTTAGTTCCTGTTTTAAGAATTTGTAGTAAGCAGTAAGTCAATGTTTGTCAGACTTAAAAGACAAGTAAGTGGTTGCTCCGTTTGAAAATAGATTCATTTCAAATAGTAGGGCAACTAGAGCGTGTGACCCATGTGGGCCACACCTAACTGAACTGAAGGAGTAGTTATGCCACGTCGTCGTGAAGTTCCCAAACGGGAAATCTTGCCTGATCCAAAATTTGGCAATGTAGAAGTAGCAAAATTCATGAACGTCCTCATGTTGGATGGTAAGAAATCGGTTGCAGAGCGTATTGTTTATGGCGCTTTTGACCACATCGAGAAAAAAGCAAATAAAGAGCCGCTTGAAGTTTTTTCAACAGCTATGGGCAATGTTAAGCCAATGGTTGAGGTGAAGAGTCGTCGTGTTGGTGGTGCTAACTATCAGGTTCCTGTTGAAGTTCGCCCATCACGTCGTTCCGCTTTGGCAATGCGCTGGGTGCGCGAAGCCGCTAAAAAGCGTGGTGAAAAATCAATGGCACAACGTTTAGCCAACGAATTATTAGAGGCTGCTGAAGGTCGTGGCGGCGCAATGAAGAAGCGTGAAGAAGTTCACCGTATGGCAGAAGCTAATAAAGCTTTCTCTCATTTCCGCTTCTAATCGCACAGCAAAGAAAAGGTACCAACAGTGGCACGTAAAACCCCTATCGAAAGATACCGCAATATTGGTATTTCTGCGCATATTGACGCAGGCAAAACAACAACTACAGAACGCGTTTTGTTCTACACCGGTGTTAATCACAAAATTGGTGAAGTGCATGATGGCGCAGCTACCATGGACTGGATGGAGCAAGAGCAAGAGCGTGGTATCACGATTACTTCTGCTGCTACGACTACGTTCTGGAAGGGTATGGCTGGTAATTTCCAAGAGCACCGCATTAACATTATTGATACCCCAGGTCACGTAGATTTCACTATTGAAGTAGAACGTTCAATGCGCGTACTCGATGGTGCTTGTATGGTGTACTGTGCGGTAGGTGGTGTCCAACCACAGTCTGAAACTGTTTGGCGCCAAGCTAATAAGTATCGCGTGCCCCGCTTAGCATTCGTAAATAAGATGGACCGAACAGGTGCAAACTTCTTTAAGGTCTTCGACCAAATGAAGATGCGCCTTAAGGCGAATCCTATCTTGATTCAAATTCCGATTGGCGCAGAAGAAAACTTCAAAGGCGTTGTGGATTTAGTCAAGATGAAAGCCATCTATTGGGATGAGGCATCACAAGGTACTAAATTTACCTATGAAGAAATTCCAGCTGAATTACAAGCCTCCGCTGAAGAGTGGCGCGAGAAGATGCTTGAAGCGGCGGCTGAAAGCTCAGAAGAGCTGATGGAAAAGTATTTGGGTGGCGAAGCTTTGACTGAAGATGAAATTAAAGCAGCCTTGCGTCAACGTACTATTGCTAATGAAATCGTTCCAATGTTGTGCGGTACTGCTTTCAAAAATAAGGGCGTTCAGGCAATGTTAGACGCAGTAGTGGAACTATTGCCATCTCCATTAGACGTTCCACCAGTTCCTTGTGAATTGGAAGATGGAACTCCTACAACACGTTCAGCTTCCGATTCCGAAAAATTTTCTGCATTAGCATTTAAGATCATGACTGACCCATTTGTTGGGCAGCTTATTTTCTTCCGCGTTTACTCAGGCGTAATGAAGTCTGGCGACACTATCTACAACCCAATTAAAGGCAAAAAAGAACGTGTTGGCCGCTTATTGCAAATGCATGCAAATCAACGCGAAGAAATTAAAGAGGTATATGCCGGTGATATCGCTGCAGCAGTTGGTCTTAAGGATGCCACTACAGGCGAAACTTTATGTGATCCAGATGGCATCGTGATCTTGGAGCGTATGGTATTTCCTGAGCCAGTGATTTCTCAAGCAGTTGAGCCAAAAACAAAACCAGACCAAGAAAAAATGGGCCTTGCTTTAAATCGTTTGGCACAAGAAGATCCATCATTCCGCGTTAAAACGGATGAAGAATCTGGCCAAACTATTATTTCTGGAATGGGTGAGCTCCACTTGGAAATTTTGGTTGACCGCATGCGTCGTGAATTTGGTGTTGAAGCAACTGTTGGTAAACCACAAGTTGCGTACCGTGAAACCATTCGTAAGGTTTGCGAAGAGATCGAAGGTAAGTTTGTTAAGCAGTCTGGTGGTCGTGGACAGTATGGTCACGTGGTACTGAAATTAGAGCCACAGGCTCCTGGTAAAGGTTTTGAATTCGTTGACGCTATTAAGGGCGGGGTAGTTCCTCGTGAATACATCCCTGCAGTAGAAAAAGGAATTCGTGAAACATTGAACTCAGGTATTTTGGCTGGCTATCCTGTTGTAGATGTCAAGGCAACATTGTTCTTTGGCTCATATCATGATGTTGACTCCAATGAAAATGCTTTTAAGATGGCAGGCTCAATGGCATTCAAAGATGGTATGCGTAAAGCATCCCCAGTATTGCTTGAGCCAATGATGGCTGTTGAAGTTGAAACACCAGAAGATTTCATGGGTAACGTAATGGGCGATCTCTCATCCCGTCGTGGTATTTTGCAGGGTATGGATGATATTCCCGGCGGCGGAAAAATTGTTCGAGCTGAAGTGCCTTTGGCAGAAATGTTTGGTTATTCAACAGGCTTACGCTCGTTGACCCAGGGCCGTGCTACCTACACCATGGAATTTAAGCATTACACCGAAGCACCTAAAAACGTAGCTGAGGCAGTGATGGCTGCTAAAGCGAAGTAATTTATCCACATTATTTTGATTATTGACTAGCTAAAGAAGGCAGACAAAAAAATGGCAAAAGAAAAGTTTCAGCGGACAAAACCGCACGTAAACGTTGGCACTATTGGTCACGTTGACCACGGTAAAACGACCTTGACAGCAGCGATTGCTACGGTGCTTTCCAAAGCATTTGGTGGTGAAGCCAAGGCCTATGATCAGATCGATGCGGCGCCCGAAGAAAAAGCCCGCGGGATTACGATTAATACAGCCCACGTTGAGTATGAGACCGCAAATCGTCACTATGCGCACGTCGATTGCCCAGGCCATGCTGATTATGTGAAGAACATGATCACAGGCGCTGCACAAATGGACGGCGCTATTTTGGTGTGCTCTGCTGCTGACGGCCCCATGCCACAAACGCGTGAACATATCCTCTTGGCACGCCAAGTGGGGGTTCCTTACATCATCGTATTTTTGAACAAGTGCGACATGGTTGATGATGAGGAGTTATTAGAGCTCGTAGAAATGGAAGTGCGTGAGCTACTCTCGAAGTACAAATTCCCTGGTGATGACACACCGATCATTCGTGGCTCTGCTAAATTAGCCCTAGAAGGCGACACGGGTGTCATGGGTGAACAAGCCATTATGAAATTGGCCGAAGCGCTTGACTCCTTTATTCCTACTCCAGAACGGGCAGTGGATGGAGCTTTCTTGATGCCAGTAGAAGATGTGTTCTCAATCTCCGGTCGCGGTACTGTAGTAACGGGCCGTATCGAGCGCGGCATTGTAAAAGTGGGCGAAGAGATCGAAATTATCGGGATCAAGCCAACCCTCAAAACCACCTGTACTGGCGTTGAAATGTTCCGCAAATTGCTCGACCAAGGTCAAGCAGGCGATAACGTGGGTATCTTGTTACGTGGCACCAAGCGTGAAGAAGTTGAGCGTGGCCAAGTATTGGCTAAGCCAGGCTCCATCACTCCCCATACGCACTTTACAGCCGAGGTCTATATCTTGGGTAAAGATGAAGGGGGTCGTCATACACCTTTCTTTAACAACTATCGTCCCCAGTTTTACTTCCGTACTACGGACGTTACTGGTTCGATCGAGTTGCCAAAAGACAAAGAAATGGTGATGCCAGGTGATAACGTCACGATTACCGTCAAACTCATTGCGCCAATTGCGATGGAAGAAGGTTTACGTTTTGCAATCCGGGAAGGTGGCCGTACTGTTGGCGCCGGCGTGGTTGCAAAGATTTTGGCTTAAGTCTTAGGTATTACTTAGTAAATATATTTAGCGGTTTGCTAACCGATGACATCTGTGCTGCAGATGTCATCGTGCTCTTTAGATGTATAACGCGGCAGCACCGCATCGCTCTTTGGAATTAATATGCAAAACCAAAAAATTCGTATTCGCCTCAAAGCATTTGATTACCGTTTGATCGATCAGTCTGCTGCTGAAATAGTTGATACAGCTAAGCGTACTGGTGCGGTTGTTAAGGGTCCAATTCCTTTGCCTACCCGTATTGAACGTTTTGACTTATTGCGCTCACCACACGTAAATAAGACTTCACGTGATCAGATGGAAATTCGTACCCATTTGCGTTTGATGGACATCATCGACCCCACAGAGAAAACTGTAGATGCTTTGATGAAATTAGACTTACCAGCAGGCGTCGACGTTGAAATTAAACTGCAGTAATTGAGTATTTCCACTCTTTGCACTTGCCAAGAGTGGTGTTTCGGGATAGAATCTAAGGCTTCGCTCGATTAAATGAGTGAATTTTATAGATTTATTAGATTGAAAATAGCTGTAAGTTATTGATTTAGAAGTACTTTTACTTGTAAATCACTTAAATTAATTTTGCCGACCAATCGAAGTCGGCGTGGAGCATGAATATGAGCTTAGGCTTAATCGGTCGCAAGATCGGCATGACCCGTCTATTTACGGACGAAGGGGAAGCGATTCCTGTAACCGTAATCGACGTGAGCGATAACCGGGTTGCTCAAATCAAGACCCAGGCAACTGATGGCTATGATGCTATCCAGTTGGCGCATGGCACACGTAGAGCTACTCGCGTTACTAAATCAATGGCTGGTCACTTCGCTAAAGCGGGTGTCATGGCTGGTAATGCACTCAACGAATTTCAACTAGATGCGGCAAAAATTGCAGAAATGACTACAGGTCAAGTAATACCTGCAGATACTGCATTTACTGCTGGTCAAAAAGTGGATGTACAAGGCGTAACGATTGGTAAAGGCTATGCCGGTACCATTAAACGTCACCACTTTAAATCTGGTCGCGCATCACACGGTAACTCACGTTCACATAACGTGCCAGGTTCTATCGGTATGGCGCAAGATCCAGGTCGAGTTTTTCCAGGCAAGCGCATGACTGGCCACCTAGGTGATGAGACACGTACAGTACAAAATTTAGTCATCGCACGCATTGATGCAGAACGCAATCTCATCATGGTTAAAGGCGCTATTCCAGGCGCCCCAGGCGGTAAAGTAATTGTTACTCCAGCGGTGAAAACACCGTTGAAGAAGAAATAAGGAGAGCGACTATGGAACTTAAGCTTCTCCAAGAAAACGGAACTTTAGGTGCTGGCATACAAGCCTCACCAGAAGTATTCGAGCGTGAATATAACGAAGCATTGGTACACCAGGTTGTTGTGGCTTACCAAGCGAATGCACGTAGTGGTAATCGTGCACAAAAAGACCGTGAGCAAGTTAAGCACACAACCAAAAAACCTTGGCGTCAAAAAGGCACTGGTCGTGCACGTGCTGGTATGAGCTCTTCCCCGCTGTGGCGTGGAGGTGGTCGTATATTCCCAAATTCTCCTGAAGAAAATTTCAGCCAAAAAGTAAACAAAAAAATGTACCGCGCTGGTATGAGATCAATTTTGTCTCAGTTGGCCCGTGAAGGTCGTTTGAATGTGGTTGATCAATTTAATCTTGATGCTCCTAAGACCAAAGAATTAGCTGACAAAGTGAAGGCAATGGGCTTGGATTCAGTCTTGATCATTGTTGATCAAGTTAGCGAGAATTTGTACTTAGCTTCACGCAACTTGCATAAGGTTGCTGTATGTGAGCCACAGCACGCAGATCCATTAGCTTTAGTTCAATACAAAAAAGTATTGGTCAGCAAAGCAGCGATCGCAAAAATTGAGGAGTTGCTGAAATGAGCCAAGTCCGTAAAAATGATCACAGCTTAATGAAGGTTCTGCTTGGACCTGTTATTTCTGAAAAAGCCACCATGGTTGCAGAGAAGAATGAACAAGTAGTTTTCCAAGTTACTCGTGATGCTAATAAGAGTGATGTGAAATTGGCAGTTGAATTGCTCTTTAAAGTGCAGGTAGACTCCGTTCAAATCGTCAATCAAAAAGGCAAGCCAAAGCGCTATGGCCGTTTTGAAGGTCGTCGTGACCATGCTAAGAAGGCCTACGTTAGCTTAAAGCCAGGTCAAGAAATTAACTTTGAAGCGGAGGCGAATTAATCATGCCTTTGATGAAAACAAAACCGACCTCACCAGGTCGTCGCTCAATGGTCAAGGTGGTTAATCCTGATCTGCATAAAGGTAAACCTTTTGCAGCTTTGGTAGAGCCACAGTTCCAAAAAGCAGGTCGTAACAATAATGGTCACATCACTACCCGTCATAAGGGTGGCGGTCATAAGCATCACTATCGTGTTGTTGATTTCAAACGTAACGACAAAGATGGCATTCCAGCAAAAGTAGAGCGCCTAGAATATGATCCAAACCGCAGTGCCAATATTGCATTGATCGTGTTTACTGATGGCGAGCGTCGCTATATTCTTGCTGCTAAGGGCATGACTGTTGGTCAGTCTTTGATGAGCGGTTCAGAGGCGCCAATCAAGTCGGGTAACAATTTGCCCATTCGCAATATCCCAGTTGGTAGTACGATTCACTGCGTTGAAATGTTGCCAGGTAAAGGCGCACAAATTGCACGTTCTGCTGGCGGCTCTGCAGTATTGCTAGCTCGTGAAGGTGTATACGCTCAGGTTCGGTTGCGATCTGGTGAAGTACGTCGTATTTTGATCGAGTGCCGTGCAACTATCGGTGAAGTAGGAAACGAAGAGCATAGCTTGCGTGTGATTGGTAAAGCTGGTGCAAATCGCTGGCGTGGTATTCGACCAACCGTTCGCGGTGTAGTAATGAATCCAGTAGATCACCCACATGGTGGTGGTGAAGGTAAGACTGGCGAAGGCCGCGTACCTGTATCGCCATGGGGCACACCAACCAAAGGTTATCGTACACGTCGTAACAAACGTACAACATCGATGATCGTTCAACGCCGTCAGAAGCGCTAAGCGATTAAGGAAAAATAGATATGACACGTTCAGCTAAAAAAGGCCCATTTTGCGAAGCCAGCTTAGTAAATAAAGTTGAAGTCGCACAAGCCAACAAAGACAAAAAGCCGATTAAAACTTGGTCACGCCGTTCAACAATTCTTCCAGACTTTATTGGTCTGACAATTGCTGTTCATAACGGCCGTCAACACGTTCCGGTTTATGTATCAGAAAATATGGTGGGTCATAAGTTAGGCGAATTTGCCTTGACCCGTACTTTCAAAGGTCACGCTGCTGACAAGAAAGTAACGAAGAAGTAAGGGGATGATGATGGAAGTTAAAGCAATGCACCGCGGTGCCCGCATTTCTGCGCAAAAGACACGTTTGGTCGCTGACCAGATTCGTGGTTTGCCAATTGCGCGCGCCATGAATATTTTGAATTTCAGCCCCAAGAAAGCTGCCTTCATTGTGAAAAAAGTAGTTGAGTCAGCAATGGCTAATGCAGAACACAATAATGGAGCTGATATTGATGAGCTCAAAGTGTCAACAATCATCATTGATAAAGGGACCTCTTTAAAGCGCTTTACAGCGCGCGCTAAGGGTCGCGGCAATCAAATTGAAAAACAAACATGTCACATCAGCGTGACCTTGAGCAACTAAGGAAAGATATGGGCCAAAAGATAAACCCCACCGGATTCCGACTCTCGGTAACGAAGAACTGGACCTCACGTTGGTATGCAAACAATACTGACTTCTCAAAGATGCTTAAAGAGGACGTTAATGTCCGCATCTATTTGAAGAAGAAATTAAAGAATGCATCTGTAAGCAAAGTCATTATTGAGCGCCCTTCTAAGAACGCACGTATTACGATTTACAGCTCACGCCCAGGAGTGGTTATTGGTAAAAAGGGTGAAGATATTGAAGTTCTCCGCCGTGAATTACAAAAGCGTATGGGCGTTCCTGTCCATGTAAATATCGAAGAAATTCGTAAGCCAGAAGTAGATGCACAATTGATCGCTGATTCAATTACTCAGCAGCTCGAGAAGCGCATCATGTTCCGTCGTGCAATGAAGCGTGCAATGCAAAATGCAATGCGCCTTGGCGCACAAGGAATCAAAATCATGTCTTCGGGTCGCTTGAATGGAGCAGAAATTGCTCGTCGCGAATGGTATCGTGAAGGCCGCGTTCCACTTCATACATTGAAGGCGGATATTGATTACGCTACCTCAGAAGCAGCGACGACCTACGGCATCATTGGTGTAAAAGTTTGGGTTTACAAAGGCGATACATTAGGTCGTGGAGCAGATGCTCCAGCAGTAGTTGCCGAGCCTGTAGCCGATGATAAAAAACCACGCCGCGCACCAGCTAAAACAACAGCTCGCAAACCAGCAGGTGAAGTAAAGCCTTTAGTGGCTTCAAAGCCAGCGGTTAAGCGTGTACCAAGAGTAGTTGAAGCCGTACAAGCTGTAAGTGCTGATACGCAGAAGTCAGGAGAGTAAGCATGCTACAACCAAAGCGTCGCAAGTATCGTAAGGAACAAAAGGGCCGTAACACTGGTGTGGCAACACGCGGAAGTTCGGTAGCCTTTGGTGACTTTGGATTGAAAGCCGTCGGTCGTGGTCGTTTGACTGCGCGTCAGATTGAGTCAGCACGACGTGCAATGACACGCCATATCAAACGTGGTGGCCGCATCTGGATTCGTATTTTCCCAGATAAGCCGATTTCACAAAAGCCAGCTGAAGTGCGTATGGGTAACGGTAAAGGTAATCCAGAGTACTACGTAGCTGAAATTCAACCAGGCAAAATTTTGTACGAGATGGATGGCGTAGACGAAACATTAGCACGCGAAGCTTTTAAGCTTGCAGCAGCTAAGTTGCCTTTACAAACAACATTCGTGATTCGTCACTTGGGTTGATTGGGATAGATATTATGAAAAATTCAGAATTAGCAACTAAAGATCTGGTTGCCTTAAATGCAGAACTAACAGAGCTCTTAAAGGCTAGCTTTAAGCTCCGTATGCAAAAAGGTACTCAGCAACTCACTAATACCAGTCAATTGGGTAAGACTAAGCGCGACATTGCTCGTGTAAAGACTTTCATTACTCAAGCAACTGCACAGAAATAAGGAAAAAGGGATATGACAGAATTATCTAAACCCTTGCATCGCACCCTCGTGGGTCGTGTTGTTAGTGACAAAATGCAAAAAACTGTGACCGTTCTAGTAGAGCGTCAAGTAAAGCATGCTCTTTATGGTAAATATGTTGGTAAGTCCAAAAAATACCATGCTCATGACGAAGCTGGACAATACAAGATGGGTGATACCGTTGAAATTGCTGAATCTAAGCCGATTTCACGTACTAAATCTTGGGTTGTAACTCGTTTAGTAGAAGCTTCAAAAGGCGTTTAAAGAAATTTCAGGGATTTAGGCGAAATTGATTGCCAAATTCTAGTTTTAAGTAGTAAGATAGAAGGCTTCTCTAGTTTTATTAAGAGAAGCAGTGTTTTTTCATTAATTCCGGGTATTAGCTTTCGCTAACACCCATTGACGGAACCAAGACTGTTCGCCTCTGGCCAATAAGTTGGGAATTAAAAATGATTCAGACCGAAAGTAGATTACAGGTCGCTGATAATACCGGCGCCAGTGAAGTTTTGTGCATTAAGGTATTGGGCGGCTCTAAGCGTCGTTACGCCAGTATCGGAGATGTGATCAAAGTTAGCGTGAAATCCGCTGCTCCACGTGGCCGTGTAAAAAAAGGTGACATTTATAACGCCGTAGTAGTGAGAACTGCTAAGGGTGTTCGCCGTCCAGACGGTTCATTGATTAAGTTCGATGCAAACGCTGCGGTATTGCTCAACGCAAAGTTAGAGCCAATTGGCACACGTATCTTTGGACCGGTGACGCGTGAGTTGCGCACCGAAAAGTTCATGAAGATCGTTTCTCTCGCCCCCGAAGTGATTTAAGAGGCTGATATGAAAAAGATTCGTAAAGGTGATTCCGTAGTTCTGTTAACTGGCCGCGATAAGGGCAAGCAAGGAACTGTAACGGCTGTTCTCGAGAACAAATTAGTAATCGAGGGTGTGAATATGTATAAAAAGAGCGTCAAGCCTAATCCTGCTGCTGGTGTTACTGGTGGCATGATTGACAAGACGATGCCTGTTCACATTTCTAATGTGGCTGTGGTTGACGGTAACGGCAAACCATCACGAGTTGGTATCAAACTCGTTGATGGTAAAAAGCAGCGTTTCCTCAAAACCACTGGTGCAACTTTAAGCGCATAAGGGGCACTGAAAAATTATGAGCACACGTTTTCAAGAGCATTACAAAGAAAAAGTCATTGCTGATTTGATTACCAAGTTTGGTTACAAGTCTGTAATGCAAGTACCTCGTATCACCAAGGTAACCCTAAATATGGGCTTGGGTGATGCAGTGAACGACAAGAAAATTATCGAAAATGCAGTTGGCGATTTAACTAAGGTAGCAGGCCAAAAGCCAGTAGTTACCAAGGCTAAAAAAGCGATTGCGGGTTTCAAGATTCGTCAAGGATACCCAATTGGCGCCATGGTGACATTGCGCGGTCAACGCATGTATGAATTCTTAGATCGTTTCGTTACCGTTGCCTTGCCACGTGTACGTGACTTCCGCGGAATCTCTGGTAAAGCTTTTGATGGTCGTGGCAACTACAACATCGGCGTTAAAGAGCAAATCATTTTTCCAGAAATCGAGTACGACAAAATTGATGCCCTCCGTGGACTCAATATCAGCATCACAACGACCGCTAAAACTGACGAAGAAGCAAAAGCTTTGTTAGCAGCGTTCAAATTCCCTTTCCGCAATTAAGAGGCTAACGTGGCAAAACTATCCCTAATTGAGCGCGAGAATAAGCGCACAAAAACTGTAGAGAAGTACGCTGTAAAGCGTGCCGAACTTAAGGCAATCATTGCTGATCAAACACGCAGCGATGAAGAGCGCTATGAAGCACGCTTGAAGCTACAGGCACTTCCACGTAACGCAAGCCCGATTCGTCAAAGAAATCGTTGTTCATTAACCGGTCGTCCACGTGGCACATTCCGTAAGTTTGGTTTGGCCCGTAGCAAGATTCGTGAAATCGCCTTTCGTGGCGAAATCCCCGGTTTAACCAAGGCCAGCTGGTAAGCGGCGAAAGAATTAGGAGAACTCATGAGTATCAGCGATCCAATCGCCGACATGTTGACCCGGATCCGCAATGCGCAAGCAGTGCAGAAGCCAGTAGTTATCATGCCGTCGTCAAAAGTTAAAGTAGCTATTGCAAAAGTCTTGCAGGATGAAGGTTATATTGATAGTTTTGAAATCAAAGGTGAAGCAGCTAAGCCAGTGCTACACATTGAACTCAAATACTACGCAGGCCGTCCTGTAATTGAGCGAATTGACCGTGTTTCGACACCAAGTCTACGCATCTATAAAGGCCGTCACGACATTCCAGAAGTGATGAATGGCTTGGGCATTGCAATTATTTCAACCCCCCAAGGCGTAATGACTGACCGCAAAGCCCGTGCAAACGGTGTTGGTGGTGAAGTTATTTGCTACGTCGCGTAAGGAGAGCAATATGTCCCGCGTCGGTAAAACACCTATTCCAGTTCCAAAAGGCGCCGAAATTAACATTAACGGTGCAACCGTTACTGTTAAAGGCCCATTAGGCACATTGACACATCAATTGCACCCTGCTGTTGGATTGAAGCAAGAAGATGGCGTATTAACAGTGACTTTGAACAATAATTCACCAGAAGCTGGCGCATTGTCAGGTACAACACGTGCTTTAGTAAATAACATGGTTGTTGGCGTAACTGCTGGCTTTGAGCGCAAGCTCAGCTTGGTAGGCGTTGGTTATCGTGCTGCAGTACAAGGCGATGCATTGAAATTGCAGTTGGGTTTTTCTCATGACATTATTTACAACCTGCCAGCAGGCGTAAAAGCTGAGACACCAACTCAAACAGAAATCATTATTAAAGGCTTCAACAAGCAGCAAGTTGGCCAGGTTGCCGCAGAAGTTCGCGCATATCGTTCCCCAGAGCCATACAAAGGCAAGGGCGTTCGCTATGTTGACGAAGTTGTGCACCTGAAAGAAACCAAGAAGAAGTAAGCGAGATTAAAAAATGAATAAAGACGAATCCAGACAAAGACGTGCTCGGCAGACTCGTATTCGCATTGCCGAAGCATTGGCAAATCGCTTAACAGTTATCCGTAGCAATACTCATATTTCTGCACAGGTATATAGCCCGTGTGGTACCAAAGTTGTCGCAGCTGCTTCAACAATGGAAAAAGAATTGCGCCAAGCGATCAAAAACGGCGGCAACGCTGAAGCGGCAAAACAAATCGGCAAGTTAGTTGCTGAGCGAGCTGTTAAGGCAGGCGTTGTTGATGTTGCATTTGATCGTTCCGGGCATCGTTATCACGGCCGTATTAAGGCCTTAGCTGAAGCTGCGCGTGAAGCCGGCCTGAAGTTCTAATAGGGTTTAGGAAAAAACATGGCAAAAATGCAAACCAAGATGCAAAACGAAGAGCGCGATGATGGTCTTCGCGAGAAGATGATTGCTGTTAATCGTGTAACTAAAGTGGTTAAGGGCGGTCGTATTCTCGGCTTTGCTGCACTTACTGTAGTTGGCGATGGCGATGGTCGTATCGGTATGGGAAAAGGCAAATCAAAGGAAGTTCCAGTTGCCGTTCAAAAGGCAATGGATGAAGCGCGTCGCAAGATGATCAAGGTATCCTTACGTAAAGGAACTTTGCAGCACACTGTTACAGGCCAACACGGAGCTTCACGCGTTTTGATTTCTCCAGCAAAAGACGGTACAGGAATTATTGCCGGCGGTCCAATGCGCGCTATTTTTGATGTTATGGGCGTAACAAACGTAGTAGCTAAATCGCTTGGCTCTACCAACCCATACAACTTGGTTCGTGCAACGATTAATGGTTTGAGCAAGATGAGTACTCCTGCTGAGATTGCTGCTAAGCGCGGTAAGTCAGTTGAAGAGATTCTCGGTTAAGACCAAAAGATTAGGAATCTACAAATGACAACCACCACCTCCAAAGTCAAACTGCAATTAGTGCGCAGCTTGATCGGCACACGTGAAAGCCATCGTGCTACTGTTCGCGGCTTGGGCCTTCGTCGTATCAATTCTGTTTCAGAATTAGAAGACACGCCTGCTGTTCGCGGAATGATTAATAAAGTTTCTTATCTAGTTAAGGTCGTTAGCTAATAACTAGCAAGTAAATAGGCGAAGAATATGCAACTTAATACACTTAAACCCGCAGCGGGCTCCAATAAAAATCGTCGTCGCGTAGGTCGCGGCATCGGTTCTGGTCTTGGTAAGACGGCTGGTCGTGGTCATAAAGGTCAAAAATCCCGTTCAGGCGGATTCCACAAAGTGGGATTCGAGGGCGGACAGATGCCTATGTACCGCCGTTTGCCAAAACGTGGTTTCGTATCTTTGACACGTCGTCACGTTGGTCAAATTACTTTGAACGACCTAGCAACCATTGGTTTACCAGAAGTGGACTTGTTGGTTTTGAAGGCCCATGGCTTTGCCGGTGAGCAAATTACTTCTATCAAAGTAATTAAAACTGGTGAGATAAAGATTGCTGTAACTCTTAAAGGTTTATCTGCAACTGCAGGTGCAAAAGCGGCTATTGAAGCAGCTGGCGGCAAACTAGTTGAATTGGCTTAATCGGTAATCAGTAATCATGGCACTCGCACCTACCAACAACAATAGCACTGCGCAATCAGGAGGCAAGTTTGGCGAATTACGTCAACGCTTGGTTTTCTTGGTTTTGGCATTGCTCGTGTTCCGTTTAGGTGCGCATATTCCTGTGCCAGGAATTGATCCAGACCAATTGGCGCAATTATTTTCTGGTCAAAAAGACGGTATTTTGGGAATGTTTAACCTGTTCTCAGGCGGTGCTCTATCCCGCTTTACTGTATTTGCTCTGGGAATCATGCCGTATATCTCAGCATCAATCATCATGCAGTTGATGACTATTGTTGTGCCTTCTCTAGAGTCTTTAAAAAAAGAAGGCCAGGCTGGACAGCGCAAGATTACTCAATACACGCGCTACGGAACTGTATTTTTAGCCACGTTCCAAGCTTTAGGTATTTCAGTTGCACTACAGGCGCAGCCAGGCTTGGTTATCAACCCAGGTTTAATGTTTGAGCTCAATACCGTAGTTACTTTAGTAACCGGCACTATGTTCTTAATGTGGCTTGGTGAGCAAATTACTGAGCGTGGTTTGGGTAATGGAATTTCTATTATTATTTTTGGCGGCATTGTATCTGGCCTTCCAAGTGCTATCGCTAGCTTGCTCGAGTTGGTTCGCACCGGCTCAATGAATATATTATCTGCCCTACTCATCGTAGTAATTTGTATTGCAGTCACTTACTTTGTCGTGTTTGTAGAGCGTGGTCAGCGCCGTATTTTGGTTAACTATGCTAAACGTCAAGTTGGCAACAAGATCTATGGCGGCCAGTCTTCTTATTTTCCATTGAAGTTAAATATGGCTGGTGTTATTCCCCCTATTTTTGCTTCATCTATTATTTTATTTCCTGCAACGATTGCTGGCTGGTTTACATCAGGCGAGCCAAGCAATATGTTTAGCAGAATCATTAAAGATTTGGCAGCTACTCTAGCCCCAGGTCAGCCTGTGTATACCATTTTGTATGCTGCAGCGATTATTTTCTTCTGTTTCTTTTATACAGCTTTGGTGTTTAACAGTCGGGATACTGCTGAAAACCTGAAGAAAAGCGGCGCTTTTGTTCCAGGTATTCGTCCAGGTGATCAGACCGGTCGTTATATCGATAAGATCTTAGTGCGCTTGACTTTAGCCGGTGCAATTTATATGGTTTTGGTATGTTTATTACCAGAATTCTTAGTTTTGAAGTACAACGTGCCATTCTATTTTGGCGGTACTTCACTGTTAATTATTGTCGTGGTTGCAATGGACTTTATGTCACAAGTTCAGTCATTTGTAATGCAGCAGCAGTACGGCTCTTTGATGAAAAAAGCTAACTTTAAGATGGGCGCTTAACTGAATGTCTAAAGACGATGTAATTCAGATGGCGGGAGAAATTATTGAGAATTTGCCTAACGCAATGTTTCGCGTGAAGCTAGAAAATGGACATGTGGTTCTAGGGCACATTTCTGGGAAGATGAGGATGCATTACATCCGCATATTGCCAGGAGATAAGGTGACGGTGGAGTTAACTCCTTACGACCTGACTCGCGCAAGAATCATATTCCGCGCTAAGTAACGATTAAGTAGTACCTATTTTTAAGAGGTGAGTTATGAAAGTTTTGGCATCCGTTAAGTGTATTTGCAGAAATTGCAAGATCATTAAGCGCAAGCGCGTTGTGCGCGTGATCTGTTCTTCAGACGCACGTCATAAGCAGCGTCAAGGCTGATCTGGTTAATTAAGAGGAAATCTCATGGCACGTATCGCTGGGGTAAATATCCCAAATCATCAACACACTGTCATCGGTTTGACAGCGATTTTTGGCATTGGCACAACGCGTGCTAACAAAATTTGCAAAACCACAGGTGTTGCTATCGACAAAAAAGTAAAAGACCTTACAGACGCTGACTTGGAAAAGTTACGTGATGAAGTAGGTAAGTTCATTACAGAAGGCGATCTTCGTCGTGAAGTGACGATGAGCATCAAGCGTTTGATGGACTTGGGCTGCTATCGTGGCGTTCGTCATCGCAAGGGCTTGCCAGTTCGTGGTCAACGTACGAAGACTAACGCGCGTACCCGCAAGGGCCCTCGTAAGTCTGGCGTGCAACTGAAGAAATAATCAAGAAAGTTTATTGACATGGCAAAACAACAATCCGCTTCCGCAGCTTCACAGCGTGCTCGCAAGAAGGTTAAGAAAAACGTTGCTGACGGCATTGCACACGTTCACGCTTCTTTTAATAACACCATTATTACTATCACTGATCGGCAGGGAAATGCGCTTTCATGGGCAACTTCCGGCGGCCAGGGTTTCAAGGGCTCACGTAAATCAACCCCTTTTGCTGCTCAGGTAGCCGCAGAAGTAGCTGGTAAAGCTGCCGTTGAATGTGGGATTAAGAACTTAGAGGTTCAGATCAAAGGCCCAGGCCCAGGTCGTGAATCTGCAGTTCGCGCATTGAATTCTTTGGGAATAAAAATTACCGAGATTCAAGACGTAACTCCAGTTCCTCATAATGGTTGCCGTCCACCTAAGCGTCGCCGTATCTAAGCTAGGTTGTTGGCAATACAAGTTTTAGTATTTTTTATCAAGCCCACTGTTCATCTAAATTAAAGGGTGAACTAACCGCCGGTCGCAAGACTGCGGCAAAGAAAGGAAAGCATCGTGGCACGTTACTTAGGCCCTAAGGCCAAATTATCCCGTCGGGAAGGTACCGACTTATTTTTAAAGAGCGCACGTCGCGCCCTGTCAGACAAGTGCAAGCTAGATACTAAGCCTGGTCAACATGGCCGGACCTCTGGTTCAAGAACTTCCGACTATGGCAATCAATTGCGTGAAAAGCAAAAGGTTAAGCGTATGTATGGAATTTTAGAGCGCCAATTCCGTCGCTATTTCGCTGAAGCTGAGCGTCGTAAAGGTAATACTGGTTCAACTTTGTTGCAGTTATTAGAGTCGCGTTTAGATAACGTGGTCTATCGCATGGGCTTTGGTTCTACTCGTGCTGAAGCGCGTCAATTGGTTTCACACTGCGCTGTTATGTTAAATGGTAGTGCAGTGAATATTCCATCCATTCAGGTTAAGCCAGGTGACGTGATTACTATTCGTGAAAAAGCGAAGAAGCAAGCACGCATTACTGAGTCCCTCAATTTAGTTCAGCAGATGTCAGCAGTGGGCTGGGTTTCAGTAGATGCGGCAAAACTGGAAGGAACATTTAAGCAGGTGCCCGACCGCGAAGACATCAGCGGCGAAATTAATGAAAGTTTGATCGTTGAATTGTATTCACGCTAATTAGGCACTCTCAAGGAAAAAATATGCAAACAAATTTGCTCAAACCAAAAATTATTTCTGTTGAAGCGCTTACCGCCAACCAAGCTAAGGTTGTTATGGAGCCATTCGAGCGTGGTTATGGCCACACACTCGGTAATGCATTACGTCGTGTGTTGTTGTCCTCGATGGTTGGTTATGCGCCAACTGAAGTAGCGATTGCAGGTGTTGTTCATGAATACTCGACTTTAGACGGAGTACAAGAAGATGTTGTTAATCTTTTATTGAACCTCAAGGGTATCGTATTTAAGTTGCAATCACGTGATGAAGTCACTATCAATTTGCGCAAAGAAGGCCCAGGCCTTGTCACAGCAAAAGACATTGATTTACCACATGATGTAGAAATCATTAATCCTGATCATGTTATTGCTCACTTGTCAGCTGGCGGTAAGCTAGATATGCAGATTAAGGTTGAAAAAGGTCGTGGTTATGTACCAGGTAATATGCGCCAGTACCATGACGAAGCTACCAAGATTATTGGCCGCATCGTATTGGATGCTTCATTTAGCCCTGTAAGCCGAGTTAGTTACGCAGTTGAATCCGCTCGTGTTGAGCAACGTACTGACCTTGATCGACTTGTAATGACTATTGAAACTAATGGCGTCTTGTCTCCAGAAGAGGCCATTCGTCAAGCAGCGACGATCTTGGTTGATCAGTTAGTTGTATTTGCTGCCCTTGAGAGCAGCGAAGTTTCTGGCGATCTTGCTCCAAACCGCTCATCAATGGTTGATCCAATGTTGATGCGTCCAGTTGATGATCTCGAGCTCACAGTTCGCTCTGCAAACTGCTTGAAGGCTGAGAACATTTACTACATCGGTGACTTGATTCAACGTACAGAGAATGAATTGTTGAAGACGCCTAATTTAGGTCGTAAATCTTTGAATGAAATCAAGGATGTTTTGGCGACCCGTGGCTTAAGTCTTGGCATGAAACTCGATAGCTGGCCTCCAGCTAACCTCGAGAAATAATTAGAAAGGAAGCATCATGCGTCACGGAAACGGCTTACGCAAACTTAATAGAACATCATCACATCGCTTGGCGATGCTGCGCAACATGTCCAATTCTCTTTTGGAGCACGAAGTGATTAAAACCACTTTGCCAAAAGCAAAAGAATTGCGCATGGTTGTTGAGCCTTTAATTACCTTAGGTAAAAAAGATAACCTAGCAAATCGTCGCTTAGCATTTAATCGCACACGCGATCGCGATATCGTGACCAAACTCTTTACAGAGCTCGGCCCACGTTATGCAACTCGGCCAGGTGGCTACCTTCGTATTTTGAAGTTTGGCTTTCGTCATGGCGATAATGCTCCAATGGCTTTGGTTGAGTTATTAGACCGCCCAGAAGTGGAAGAAACACCAGTTGTGGCAGAAGAGGCATAAGTCTCGTACTTGCGATAAAAAGCCAGGCTTCGGTCTGGCTTTTTTATTGATGCGGGTATAAATGCAGAATGATCAATACTCAAACTCCTCAATTACTCGTTGTGATGACGAGCTTTAGCAAGCTCGAGGATGCCAAGCTAATGGCTCGAACACTGATTGAGCAGCATTTAGTGGCATGTGTCCAGATCAATGAAGGCATTCATTCAATGTATCGTTGGGAAGGAAAAATCTGCGAAGAAAGAGAGATATTGTTCTTGGCTAAAACAGAAGCGAGTAAATGGGATCAGATTCATGACTTGATTAAGCAGGCTCACCCCTATGATTTACCTGAAATTTTGGCGTTCACCCCATTGCAATACGATGATGACTACAGCAAATGGGTGCAGTCTGAGGTAAATTTAAAGATATGAGAATCAATTTATTTCTAGCAAAGATCTTCCTATGCCTTCTGCTTTTATCTACGCAGGCATTTGGGGCACCAGAATTTCTGCCTCCAGAAAAAGCTTTTCGAGTAGAAGCGACTTGGCTTGAGAACTCCAATCAAATTGAGATAGAGTTATTGCCGGTTAAAGGCTATTACATCTATCAAGAATCGCTTCGATTTCAGGCTGGATCGCAGCCTGAAAAGTTAGACAACCTTAGTCCTACATTGCCAGAAGGCGTGGAAAAGTTTGATGAAACTTTCCAGAAAAAATTGCAGGTTTATAAGCAGCCGTTTATGGTGCTAATAGGGATTAAACCTCAGCCTAATAAGCCAATATTTCTTGAAATCAATCTACAGGGCTGTGCTGAGGCAGGCATTTGCTATCCACCGATGACCTTGAAATTTTTATTGGCTGGACCTGGCGTTAAGGCTGCGCCAATACCCGAGGTGCTTGATGGTTCGATTGGCAGAGTAAGTCAAAAAACAAGCGGCATTAGTTTGGTTGACTTATGGCGTGAGCGCGATGATGTCAATGCGATTGAGCGGTTTTTAGAGGGCACTTCTACTACTTACCTGTTCTTGGCTTTTTTTATTCTTGGCCTTGCTTTGGCATTTACGCCCTGCGTTCTTCCAATGCTGCCTATTCTATCGAGTGTTATTTTCGGAATTCGGGATGGTAAAGCGGTATCTAAAGGACGTGCGAGTACCTTAGCTATAGCTTATATATTGGGTATGGCACTGATATACGCCTTAGCTGGGGTCATGATGGCAGCCTTGGGAGGCAGCGTACAAAGAGCTTTACAAAGCCCGTTTGCATTGGCCAGTTTTGCCTTATTACTTTTAGCGCTTTCTGGGAGTCTATTTGGCCTGTATGAGCTTCGTTTGCCACAGTCATGGCATCACCATATAGATCGTCTGGCGGGTCGCCAAAAGGGCGGTAGTGTGTTTGGAGCGTTTGTTTTAGGAGGAATCTCAACTTTAGTCGCAAGCCCATGTATTACTGCTCCTTTAGCAGGTGTTTTAGCGTTTATCGCCCAAACTGGCTCCATCAGCTTGGGTGCTGGACTCCTATTCGTAATGGCCTTGGGTATGGGGCTGCCACTCCTCTTAATTGCTATTGAAGCACGTATTTTGATTCCATCAACTGGTATTTGGATGGTATGGCTACAGCGTACTTTGGGTGTTTTACTGGTAGCTACAGCAGTTTGGATTGCCTCCCCATTACTGCAAAAAAACGATTCCTTAGGGACTGCCAATACCGTTAATGGGCAGAAGATTCATGGGGTAGGAGACTTAGCCTTTAGAGTGATTCAATCACCAGCAGAGTTAGAGGTCGAGCTTAGCAAAGCGATGCAAGAGAAAAAATTAGTTTTGCTCGATTTCTATGCTGATTGGTGTATTAGTTGCAAAGAGATGGAAGTCACCACATTTGCCAATGTAGCGGTAAGCAAAGAATTGCAAACATTTGTATTGTTGCAAGCTAACGTCACCGCTAACAGTGCAGAGAATCAAGCTTTACTAAAGCGTTTTGGCCTATATGGCCCACCCGGTATTTTAATTTTTGATCGTAGCTCGGCAGAGATCAAAAACCAACGCATCATTGGTTATATGCCACCGCAACGTTTTTTGGAGCGCCTGCAAAAAGTAGCCGAGTCTAATTAATTACGGGGTGGCTTTTAGAAGTCGCGCTATTTCCAGTGCAAAGTACGTTAACACTCCATCAGCACCAGCCCGTTTAAATGCGAGCATCGATTCCATCATGACAGCATCGTGGTCTAGCCAAGCATTTTGTGCCGCAGCTTTGAGCATCGCATATTCACCGCTAACTTGGTATGCGTAAGTGGGGTAATCAAATTCTGTTTTTACACGGCGGACGATATCTAAATAAGGCATGCCAGGCTTGACCATTACCATGTCAGCCCCTTCGCTAATATCTAAAGCAACCTCCCGCAAAGCCTCATCACCATTGGCGCAATCCATTTGGTATGTTTTTTTGTCAGCCTTACCTAAATTTTTAGCCGAGCCAACTGCATCACGGAATGGACCATAAAACGCAGAAGCATATTTAGCTGAATAAGCCATGATGCGTGTATGAATGAGTTTCTTTTGCTCAAGCGCCTCACGAATTTTTCCAATGCGGCCATCCATCATGTCTGATGGAGCAACAATATCTACGCCTGCCTCAGCTTGTATCACTGCTTGTTGCACTAAGATTGCGGTAGTCTCATCATTAAGAATACGCCCTTGATCATCTAACACACCGTCTTGGCCATGACTAGTGTAAGGGTCGAGTGCGACATCTGTCATGATGCCTAAATTAGGAAAGCGTTTCTTTAGCTCTCGAACTGCCGTTGGTACTAGACCATTTGGATTAAAGGCCTCTTTGCCATCAGGTGTTTTGAGAGCAGAATCAATCACTGGAAAAAGTGCCATAACTGGTATACCAAGCGCAACACATTCTTTTGCAACTGGAAAAAGTAAGTCTAGCGAAATCCGATTGATGCCTGGCATCGAAGCAATCGCTTGAGATTGTTGATTGCCTGCTAATAAAAACACGGGATAAATTAAATCACTAGCGCATATCGAATTTTCCTGGATGAGACGTCGTGACCAATCATCTCGACGCATGCGCCGAGGGCGGTGGGATGGAAAGTGGAGTAAAGAGTTAGTTTGTGATTTGATCTTCATGGGTTTGAGCTTCAAAAAGCCATTTAATAACTATATTGTCGGCCTCTTCTAGGCCAATTCGTTTGGTGCTTGAGAATAATTGTGCCGTTAGTTTCTGGGATTCACCAGTGCCATCAGGAAGGGCTGGATCGTATTGCTGAAGCTGTTTTCTGACGTCTTCAAGAGCGTGCTTGCATTCACTTTTATTGAGTTTGTCGCATTTGCTCAGCAAAATATGAATAGGTTTACCAGTTGGAACAAACCACTGAATCATTTGCTCATCCAAATCGGCTATACCGCGCCTAGCATCCACAATCAGGACCATGCCGACTAGTTGCTCACGTTCTTGTAGATAATCGCTCAGAAGGGCATTCCAGTGGTATTTAGTCTCATGATTGACTGCGGCATAGCCATATCCTGGTAAATCCACCAAATAGGCCAAAAGGTCGTCTTTTGAAAATAGACCAAAATAGTTGATATGTTGGGTTCGACCAGGCGTTTTGCTGGCAAAAGCCAGTCTTTTTTGGTTGCAGAGCACATTAATTGCGCTAGATTTTCCAGCATTTGAGCGACCAGCAAAGGCGACTTCACGCAATGGCGTGGCCGGCAGGCAATGGGTATCATTGACGGTAGTAGCGAATCGGGCTTGAAAGAGTTTAGACATGTCCAGAAGCTATTGTAAAATCACGCAAAATCATGAAATATCTCATGGTGTTGGGTGAAGGGTTGAAAAAGTAGGGCCCAAACACTTTTAGGAATTTTTGTTAAGGTAAACATAATGCGTCAAACCTCCCAATTCTCCAAATTAACTAGCTTACGAGCCAGTTTTCTAGCTCTTAGCTTAACCGTTTTAGCAACGGGCTTTACAGCCTCGGTTTTTGCTAGCGATGCTGCTCCTCCTGCCGCTACTAAGCCAGTGGTTCCAGGTAAGCCCAAAACTGATATAGCAGCAGGAGAAACACTTTATACCAATGGGGATGCCAGCCGTGGCGTGGTGGCTTGTGTGAGCTGTCATGGCGCGAATGGTAAGAGTGCGGTGGGCACTTGGCCCAAGTTGGCCGCCCAGCACGCTGCTTACACCACTAAGCAATTGAAGAACTTCAAAGATGGCAGCCGTGCTAATCCAGTCATGATGGGTATGGTTGCTACTCTGACAGATCAAGATATGGTCAATATTGCTGCCTACTTAGTTAAACAAGAGGTTTCATTGGGAGTGGCGCAAAATAAAGAAACGATTGAGCTTGGTCAAAGCATCTACCGTGGCGGGATTGCAGCCAAAGGCGTACCTGCGTGCGCTGCTTGCCATAGCCCAACGGGCGCAGGCATTCCTGCTCAATACCCCCTTTTAGGCGGTCAATGGGCTGAGTACTCCACTTCTCAGTTATTGGCATTTCGCGAAGGTACGCGCAAAAATGGCAATATGATGACCACAATCGCTACCAAGCTATCTGATCAAGAAATGAAGGCGGTCTCCGATTACATGGCGGGATTGCATTAATTAACACCAGCATTCAATGAAAACCCCGCTCTAGGTAGCGGGGTTTTATTTTGGTAGAACTTGTTCACTTGCAAAAAGATCTGAGGTATTTTCTCGGGCGCGAATGACATACACATTTTTGCCATCAACCATGATTTCTGCAGGTTTAGGCCTAGTGTTATAGTTCGATGCCATCACAAAGCCATAAGCACCTGCAGACAGAATCGCCAATAAATCACCTTCTTCAACCGCCAGAGTACGATCTCTGCCAAGCCAATCGCCGGATTCACAAACTGGCCCGACAATATCGTAAGTGGCGCTCTTAATGGCTTTAGTGTGGACTGGAACGATACCGTGATAAGCCTCATATAGTGCGGGGCGCATCAGTTCGGTCATAGCGGCATCGACAATACAAAAGTTTTTTTCAACTCCAGGTTTTATATACTCAATTTGTGTGAGAAGTATGCCGGCATTACCTACTAAGGATCGACCTGGCTCTAAAACAATATCGAGATGTCCAAAGCCACGCTCAGCTACGCGATTAAGTAAGGTGTTGGTGAACTCCGTAATATCGGGTGGGCTTTCTGTGCCATAAGAAATTCCAAGTCCCCCACCTAAATCAAGGTGATGTAATTCAATACCTTCTTTTTTTAACTGAGCAACCAAATCTAGCACCTTGTCTACAGCATTTAAATAGGGAGAAGTGTTAGTGATTTGGGAGCCAATATGACAATCAATGCCCACTACATCTATTTGAGAGAGTAAAGCTGCTTCGCGATAGGTCTTTAAGACCTCGTGATAAGCAATCCCAAATTTATTGCCTTTTAATCCAGTAGAAATATAGGGGTGCGTTTGCGCATCAACATCTGGATTGACGCGTATTGAAATCGGCGCACGACAGTTAAGTTCTTTAGCAACACTATTGATTTTATGAAGTTCAGCAATAGACTCCACGTTGATGCATTTAACGCCCGCCTTTAAGGCTTGAGCAATTTCCTTGGCAGATTTACCAACCCCGGCAAAAACTAAGCTCTGAGGATCTGCCCCAATGGCTAAGGCACGAGCTAATTCACCCCCGCTTACTAAATCAAAGCCAGAACCTAACTGTAAGAAGCAATCTAGCACTGCTAAATTGCTGTTGGCCTTCATGGCGTAATGAATACGCGCCCTTCTTTTGCCGTTAGCATCTACGCAGGCGCGGTCGTAGGCTTGATAAGCTTGCGTAAGCGCTTTTTTGCTATAAATGTAGAGTGGCGTGCCAAATTCTTTAGCGAGATCCCCTAAAGCAAGCTCTTCAGCGTACCAAGTGCCTGCGCGTTCAGTAAAGCCAACTAGGTGGGGGAGTGGAATGGTAGTGCGGGTCATTTTGTAGTCGATGAAGAATTGGTAACGGTATGGCTTTGTAGGGGGTAGAGTGTGCCTTTGGGCTCTGGTTGGCTAGGTGGCAATGGCGCTGGAGGTACATTAGGCAAAAATAGTGGTCCTCTAACCCCACAACCAGCAAGGGCAATTAGCAGTGCAATAGGAAGGGCCCTTCTCAGAATCGCTATCATGAATGTCTCTAATACGAATGATTGAATATAGCATGCAGGACTCCCATATGAAGCCAAACGATTCAGATATAGAAACGATCAATGACAAGCAATTTCATCAGCTGGGGGCTCATTTATTGCAGTCAATTGAGACAGCTCTTGAGACCGCAGACGATGTTTTAGATCTTGATTTGGATATAGAAAGGCAAGGCGGCAATGTGATTAATATTCGATTTAGAGATCAAAGCGTGATTGTGGTCAATACCCAGCCACCTTTACATGAAATTTGGGTAGCCGCCAAAGCAGGTGGTTATCACTACCGTTGGGCCGGAACTCTGGCAGACCCTCTCTGGCTAGATACCAAAACAGGACGCGAGTTACTGAGTGATTTATCTGAGTTTGCTAGTGCTCAAGCAGGGCAGTCGCTCAGTATTAAGTTAGTCTAAATTAAGCAGCACCAGTAGCCATCAAGGTTTCAATGACAAGGGCATCTGCCACGCTCTTAATTTGAGCTTGACCCATTTTCTCTAAAACCACATAACGAATTTGGCCACCTTCGGTTTTCTTGTCCACAGCCATCAGCTCCATATATCGTTCGGCGCCAAACTTGGGTGGCTGAGTAGGCAAGTTCATCAATTGAATAATTTTGATTAACCTAGCTTCCTCAGATTGATTAATCAGATTTAAACGGCAAGATAAATTGGCAGCTATTACCATGCCACAGCCAACCGCTTCACCATGCAGCCATTTGCCATAGCCCAGTCCCGCCTCAATCGCATGACCAAAGGTATGGCCAAAGTTCAGTGTGGCTCTAATCCCAGCCTCCCTCTCATCTGCACAGACGACTGCAGATTTAATTTGACAAGAACGTAAAACAGCGTAGGCCATTGCTTCGGTATCGCAAGCCATGAGTGCTGTTGCATTGGCCTCAATCCAGTTCAGAAAGTCTTTATCTGCAATTGCGCCATGCTTGACTACTTCGGCCAAGCCTGCAGAAAGCTCGCGCGGAGCTAGGGTTTTAAGGGTGTTGAGATCGGCAATCACTGCTACTGGCTGATGAAATGCACCAATCATATTTTTTCCGAGCGGATGATTGATACCAGTTTTACCGCCAACAGAAGAATCTACCTGGGCAAGCAGTGTGGTGGGAACCTGAATAAAACGAACGCCACGCATAAAGCTAGCCGCTGCAAAACCCGTCATGTCTCCAATCACGCCACCACCTAAAGCCACCAACATCGTTTGGCGATCTGCGCCATGCTTTAAGAGATCATCAAAGATGAGCTGGAGATGTTTCCAGTCTTTATATGACTCACCATCTGGCAAGACGATGGTTCTTACTGACTTTCCAAGTTTTTCTAGAGTCTGAGTTAGGCGCTGCGCATACAAAGGTGCAACAGTTGTATTGGTAACAATATAGATTGAGGTGGCGGATTTGCAAGCGCTAAATAATGGGGCTTGATCAATTAAGTCAGTGCCAATATGAATGGGGTAGCTACGACTGCCCAGATCAACTTCAAGTGTTTTCATAAATTTTAGGCGGAAAGTTCAAGCTGCATGATTAATGTATTGACTAATTGATTGACGCTGGGCTTACCAGTCTCAATCACATGATCGGCAATTTCTCGATAAAGAGGATCGCGAATGGAATATAGATTTTCAAGAATACTCTTGGCATCACCATTCTTTAAGAGCGGCCTGCCTTCACCGCCCCTAGTGCGATGAAACAGCTCCGTTGGATTAGCATGAAGATAAATTACGGTCCCTCGCTCACGCAGAGCTTGGCGGTTTTCAGGAAGAAGCGCAGCGCCCCCGCCCGTTGCTAAAACAAGATCATTTTCTGAGGTGATTTCTTTAATAACCTGAGCCTCACGCTTTCTAAAGCCTGCTTCACCTTCCATCTCAAAGATGACTGGAATCTTGACCCCACAGCGCTCTTCAATGACATGGTCGGCATCCAGAAAGCGTCGACCTAATTTTTTTGCCAGTAATTTACCAACGGTCGATTTGCCAGCGCCCATAAGGCCAATCAGGAAGATATTGTTGGAAGAAGAGTTCACCACTTGATTTTATTATTCTTTATCTAGGACTGTGGGTGTTAAGAACACTAATAACTCAGTTTTATCTGCCAACTTCGATTTATGACGAAATAAATAGCCAATGAGTGGGATGTCACCTAGCAAGGGGATCTTCACTTCATCCTCACGCTCAGTTGTTTGATAAATTCCTCCAATAATGGCCGTGCCACCATTTTCCACTGTGACCTCTGAGCTCAAACTTTTGGTATCAATGGCATAGCCCTGCTCGGTTTTCATGCCGATCGTGTCTTTATTGATGCTAACCAGCATAGAAATTTTTCCGTCTGGATGAAGCTTGGGAAGAACTTCTAGGCGTAAGTTGGCCTTTCTAAATTGCATTTTGCTCCCATTTTGGGAGGTGGTTTGGTAAGGAAGCTCGGTTCCCTGTTCAATAGTGGCCTTAACTTGGTCGCCTGTCATGATGCGGGGGTTCGATAGAATTTTCCCCTGCCCATCTGACTCTAGGGCTGAGAGTTCCATTTGCAAGAGGTGGCTCGCATTTTTAGATACGAGCGTGGCAGCAAGAGTAGCTGGATTAAAGCCGTTGAGGCCAGCCCCAGTTAAATCAAAGTTTGAGCCGATCTTCTGATCCGGATGACTCCCAGTCCCCTTGGCTTGATATCCAAGCTTCATACCCAACTCCCTGGCAAAGCGCTGATCAGCTTCCACAATTCTGGCTTCTATTAGTATTTGGCGGGGGCTATTAATGTGATCCCCGCCAAAGGGTAAGGCCGCATCTTCACGCCGAAATTTTAAAAAGGCAGCAATTTCTGCATGAGGTCCAATCCAGTAAATATCCCCGTTTCTTACTAAACGCAAACCTCTGCTAGCAAGAATAGAATGCAGGGCAGTCTGCCAGAGGGTATTGCTTAGGTCAATCGAGATCTTGCCTTGAATCGATTCACTGAGCAGAAAGTTGGTATTGCCTAATTTGGCTAAAACCTGCAAAAGCTCACTGACTTCAATATTGCTAAATTGAAGACTGATGGGGGTCTGGACCAGCAACTTCGAGGCGGCACTCTCTTCTATAGCCGCTTTACTTACAGAGCAAGCCAATAAGAAACCAATCAAAGCGGTGCAAAATAGCCGGAAAATATTGGCTTGATTCATTCGCTTTTAGATGCTTTCAAAGTAATGGATTTACCCTTGGGATGAGAGAGGGTAGCAGCTTCTTTTTGAACCTGACTTAAGCGCCATTCCCCCAATACGAGATCCTCCTTTTTGAACATGACCGTGCTTTTCCCAGAATAAAAAAAGACTTGTTCAAATGCCCCTATCTGAGTGACCCCCAAATATCGCCAACGTAAAAGATCTGCTTCATATGGGTAAAGTGTGGTGGGTCTAGCCGCTTTGTTGGTGTTAGAACTTGTATTAGAGTGAATACTTACTTCTATTTCATCTAATATTTCATATAACTCATCTTGGCCATTTTCCCAATTTTCCTGTGCAATAGAGAGCTCGTTCTTGAGCGCGCTTATTTGATTTTGCAAGCCATCAAGTGATGCTTGAGAATCTACCTTATAGGCTTCAAGGACGAAGAAAATCCCCATGCTGAAGGCGACTATAAGCACCCCAAGGGCCAGAAATATCCCCCCGTTCTTTGCTTGAAGCTGAAATGGTATCTCAGATAAAAGTGCCCGTTTTGACTTTATTGGAGCGCTAGATTGTGAAATTGGAGGTGAGTGATGCATTTGATTTTTGCGAATTCCATGGGGATCGGGGATGGCTGGGTCATCACCTAGATCACTAAGAATTTCATCAAAAGACTGCGAGGAGATTTGGCGTGTGGGCATCCCCCATTGTTGAACTTTTGGAGACAAGAAGCGATCAGGCTAAGTGGATTAGCTTGTCAGAAAAGGACGATTCGTTTACTCAAAAAGATGGATTTGAGCACTATTTGCAGATGACACTCATAACTACCGCGTGGAATATTAAAGGCTTTTGCCCCAAATTTGACTTAACTAAGAATGGGATGTTCGCTAATAAATTGACGTAATGAAGTATCGATACGCGTTTGCCAGCCATTGCCAGTAGCCTTAAACTTTTCTAGTACATCAGGTGATAGTCGAATGGTTATGACAATCTTCTTGGGTGCTTTTTGTGCCCCACGAACACCTATCTTTTTTCGCAGTGAGGGAGCTAAGACATCTTTATTTGTTAACCCCAATGCCTTTTTCGTCATGTTTCTGCGCCTTTTTTATCTTGCCTGTAGATGGGCTTGCCCTTAGTGATTAAGGTATACAAAAACCCCACATAGCTAATTATACTTACAAAAAACTACAAGAGCAGTCTTTTTGTAAATACATTTAAGTAATCTAGGGTCTAGCTTGCAAAATTGCCTATATCAGCAGCCTTTTTGACTTCCTTAACCCCCCTATAATTTGACTCTATGGCCCTACCCCCAAAAGACAAGCCACCGCGCAATCAGCGGTTGAACCGACCAGCTGACAGGCGCCCTAGTCAGTACAAAGCGGGGTCCTCTTCGCATGGAAAATCTAGTAGCAACCCGCTCGTAAAAGCCTTACTGATTATTTGCATGTTATTTGCCGTGGTGTTCACATTGTTGCTTGGCTATGCTTTTTTAATAGCTAAACCCAATTTACCCAAAATTTCTGCATTGGTGGATTACAACCCCAAGACACCATTGCGAGTCTATACGGCGGACAAAGTGTTGATTGGTGAATTTGGTGAAGAGCGTCGCAAAGTCATCCCTCTTAGTGAGATTCCACTCAATATGCGTAATGCAGTCTTAGCAATTGAAGATGACCGCTTTTATTCTCATGGTGGCGTGGATTATGTGGGAATACTAAGGGCGGCGCTGACCAATTTGCGGGGGAATCTTACTCAAGGCGCCTCCACTATCACGATGCAAGTGGCGCGTAACTTCTTTCTCAGTAATGAAAAAACCTTTAGCCGCAAGATTTATGAAGTCTTATTAGCGTGGGAAATTGAATCTCAATTGAGCAAAGATAAGATTCTAGAAATTTACATGAATCAGATTTTCTTGGGACAAAGGGCCTATGGATTTTCTAGTGCCGCTCAAATTTACTTTGGCAAGGAGTTAAAAGACATCACGATAGCAGAGTCGGCTATGTTGGCTGGCTTACCTAAGGCCCCTTCCGCCTATAACCCGGTGAGTAATTTTCGACGCGCCAAAATCCGACAGGAATACATCTTGCAGCGGATGCGTGACTTAGCTTATATCACCCCCGATGATTATAAAAATGCGATGGCCGAGGAATTACATATTCGAGGCCTCGGTAATGAATTTAGTACTCGGGCAGATTTTGCTTCGGAGATGGTGCGTCAACTGCTCTTTACTCAATATGGTGAGGCAATTTATTCGCAAGGAGTTGATGTTTACACGACCATTTTGAAAGCGGATCAAGATGCTGCTTATAAGGCGGTGCGGCGCGGCATTTTTGAGTATGACCTTCGCCATGCATACCGAGGACCAGAAGGCTTTATAAACCTTCCGGAAGATCCGGTTATGCGCCAGCGTGCTATTGATGAGGCTTTGCTTGCTTACCCACAGCTAGATGATTTGCAGTCTGGCGTTGTGTTGGATGTCAAGCCAAAAGAGATGCAAGTCATGATTGCCACTGGGGACACCATTACGCTCAAAGGCGAGAGCATGAAATTAGCATCAGCCTCAATAACAGATAGTGCTCAACCTAAAAAACGGTTGCGACCGGGTGCAGTGATTCGATTGCTATCTGATGGTGGCGTTTGGAAGTTAGCACAGCTGCCACAGGTGGAGGCAGCTTTTGTTTCTATGAACGCACGAACTGGGGCAATTCTTTCATTAGTGGGCGGTTTTGATTTTAGGCGTAATCAGTTCAATCATGTCTCACAAGCCCTACGCCAACCAGGCTCTTCATTTAAACCATTTATCTATGCTGCCGCAATTGAAAAAGGCTTCTCACCCAGTACGATAGTAAATGATGCACCCTTGTCCATTGGTAGCATGGAGACGGGCAGCCAAGCTTGGGAACCAAAAAATTATGATGGGAAATATGATGGCATGATGCGCTTGCGTAATGCCCTAGCTAAATCGAAGAACTTGGTATCAGTTCGCATCATCCGAGCTATTGGTCCATCCTATGCCCAAGAATTTATACAGCGCTTTGGTTTTGAGCCAGAAAAACATCCCCCTTACTTAACCATGGCATTAGGTGCCGGTTCCGTTACACCGCTGCAAATGGCTGCTGCTTATAGTGTGTTTGCCAATGGCGGATATCGGGTCGATCCCTACTTGATTAACAAAATGATGGATTCAAAAGGCACTATTTTATTTGAGGCTAAGCCAACCCAAGCTGGTGAAGATGCCGCTCGTGTTTTAGATGCACGCACGGCCTTTGTCATGGATAGCATGCTGCAAGAAGTGACTAAAACAGGAACAGCTGCCAGCGCTAGAGCGAAATTAGGGCGCACTGATATTGCTGGTAAAACGGGAACAACAAATGAATCTCATGATGCTTGGTTTGCTGGTTACAACCCACAAGTAGTGGCAGTTGCCTGGATAGGTTTTGATAAACCGGCAAGCTTAGGTGATCGCGAGACGGGGGGCGGTCTGGCTTTGCCCATGTGGATATCTTATATGCAGACTGCGCTACGGGATGAGCCACAGCAGGGGCGCGAGGTGCCTGCTGGCGTAACTCAATTTGATGGTGATTGGTTTGTACCTGATTTTGCAACGAATGGCGGCGTGCGCGAACTGCAGTAGTTCGCTTTAATCATGGCACGACAAGCGCGCACGATTATTCCTGGTCAAGCGATGCATGTGATGGTGCGCGGTAATAACCGTGAGATTCTGTTCTTTAGTGATGCAGATCGGCGCCTGTATTTAGATTGGTTGCGTGAGGCGGCCAAACAATTTGGTAGCGCGGTGCATGCCTTTGCTTTAATGCCCAATCATGTGCACCTCTTAATTACCCCACAAAATTCAGACTCACTTGCTAAAACCATGCAATCTTTAGGAAGGCGTTATGCCCAATATTTCAATCAACAGCATCATCGTTCGGGCACGATTTGGGAGGGGCGTTACCGCTCTTCATTAATCGACCCCAGTTATTTTTTGCGTTGTCAGCGCTATATCGAGCTCAATCCTGTAAGAGCCGGTTTTGAATCTAGCCCCCAAGATTGCACCTGGACTAGCTTTGCCTCCCATGTTGGTGGTAATGCTGAACCTTGGCTTGTCGATCACCAGCACTTTTGGAGTTTGGGTAACACCCCTTTTGAAAGACAAATGACTTGGGCGGGGTTTGTAAAGGAGGGCGCTCCTCATTGGGAGGACCGACAAATCACCGAAGCCCTAATTCGATCTAAGCCTTGGGTAAGTGATATTTACGCTAAGACGCTTTTTAAAGATAAGCCGGAACAGGCTTTAATTCGGTATCGGGGGCGCCCAAAGAAAGTAAATTCATTAAATTCAGTAACTTAGATAATCGATCATTGCTCAAAAGAATAGTTCATCTGAGCTCAATACCGAGTCTGTCCCTTTTTTAGTAAATCATTTTGGTGCTCTTCTATATTAAATGGGACAGACTCATTTTATTTCTATTGCATCAGCATGGGTATTCACCTATATTAGATCCTCCAAAAGCAATCAAGCAATCAAGCCATCAGTGGCATACGGAAATACTATGACAACACCCATTAATTTAGGTCTTCGCCCTATCGCTCAAGGTTTATATGACCCACGAAATGAACATGACGCATGCGGGGTCGGTTTTGTAGCGCATATTAAGGGTAAAAAATCTCATGAGATCGTTGCTCAAGGCTTAAAGATATTAGAGAACTTAGATCATCGTGGTGCAGTTGGCGCTGATCCTTTGATGGGTGATGGAGCTGGTATTTTGATTCAGATTCCAGATACCTTGTATCGCCAAGAAATGGCAAAACAAGGTATCACCCTGCCACCACTAGGCGAATATGGCGTTGGCATGATTTTTTTACCAAAAGAGCATGCTTCTCGTTTGGCTTGCGAGCAAGAGTTAGAACGTACTGTTCGATTAGAAGGTCAGGTTGTTTTGGGTTGGAGAGATGTGCCGGTAGATATTGAGTTGCCAATGTCCCCCACCGTCAGAATGACCGAGCCTTTTATCCGCCAGATATTTATTGGTCGTGGTCGGGATATTATGACGACCGACGCGCTTGAGCGTAAGTTGTATGTCATTCGTAAAACCGCTAGCCATGCAATCCAAGATTTACATTTAAAGCATGGCAAAGAGTATTTCGTGGCATCCATGTCTGCCCGCACAATTGTTTATAAGGGCTTACTTTTGGCAAACCAAGTGGGCGCCTATTACCAAGATCTGCAAGATCAACGTACTGTTTCAGCATTAGCTTTAGTGCATCAACGTTTCTCTACCAATACATTCCCTGCATGGGAGCTAGCTCACCCTTATCGCATGATTGCCCACAACGGTGAGATCAATACTGTTAAAGGTAATGTCAACTGGGTTAATGCGCGCGAAGGAGCAATTAGCTCCCCAGTGCTAGGCGATGATTTGAAAAAGTTATGGCCATTAATTTATCCAGGCCAATCCGATACAGCCTGTTTTGATAACTGTTTAGAGCTATTAGTAATGGCAGGTTATCCCTTGGCGCAAGCCATGATGATGATGATTCCGGAGGCATGGGAACAGCACGCCTTAATGGATGAGAATCGCCGTGCGTTTTATGAGTATCACGCAGCCATGATGGAACCATGGGATGGTCCTGCTGCAATGGCATTTACTGATGGCCGCCAGATTGGCGCGACATTGGATCGCAACGGTCTGCGTCCAGCACGGTACTACGTAACCGATGATGACTTAGTCATCATGGCTTCTGAAGCCGGTGTATTGCCCATCTTGGAAAGTAAGATTGTTCAAAAATGGCGCTTGCAGCCAGGCAAGATGTTCATGATAGATATGGAGCAGGGCCGCATTATTGATGACATTGAGCTCAAGAATGCAGTCTCTAAATCCAAGCCTTATAAGAGTTGGATTGATGCTGTGCGTGTGAAATTAGATGAGGTCCACGTTAGTAAGGGAGATTTAGTGGATGAAAAAACCACGATTCGACCAGCAGCTAAATTATTAGATCGACAACAGGCATTTGGTTATACCCAGGAGGATATTAAGTTCCTCATGGCACCAATGGCCATGAATGGTGAAGAGGCCATTGGTTCAATGGGCAACGATAGTCCATTGGCCGTTCTCTCAAATAAGAACAAGCCACTTTATAACTACTTTAAGCAACTATTTGCTCAGGTGACTAATCCTCCGATTGACCCCATTCGCGAAAACTTGGTGATGTCTTTAGTTTCTTTTATTGGGCCTAAGCCTAATTTATTAGATACCAATAATATCAATCCACCAATGCGCTTAGAAGTCAGTCAGCCTATTTTGGATTTTGATGACATCACTAAAATTCGCCATATTGGCCATTACACCAATGGTAAGTTTCGCTCCTACGAATTAGATATCTGCTACCCAGCTTCTTGGGGTAAAGCGGGTATTGAGGCCCGCTTAGCATCTTTGTGTGCAGAAGCGGCTGATGCCGTGCGCTCTGGCTACAACATTTTGATCGTGAGTGATCGTCAGGTGGATGAAGAGCATGTGGCTATTCCTGCATTACTGGCTACTTCAGCAATTCATCAACATCTAGTTGAAAAAGGCTTACGGACAAGTGTTGGTCTTGTAGTTGAGACTGGTAGTGCGCGAGAGACCCATCACTTTGCTCTCTTGGCTGGTTATGGTGCTGAAGCAGTGCACCCCTACCTTGCAATGGAAACCTTGGCTGAGATGGCTAAAGGCTTATCTGGTGATTTATCTGCTGAAAAGGCCGTTAAGAATTTCGTCAAAGCGATTGGTAAGGGATTGCAAAAGGTGATGTCCAAAATGGGCATCTCTACTTATATGTCATATACCGGCTCACAGATTTTTGAAGCCATTGGCCTAAACCATGAAGTAATTGATCATTATTTCAAAGGTACGCCATCTAATGTGGGTGGTATTGGGGTATTCGATGTAGCACAAGAAGCCTTACGCATGCATACAGCTGCTTTTGGAAATGATCCTGTCTTAGAAAATATGTTGGATGCTGGTGGTGAGTATGCATTTCGTATTCGTGGTGAAAACCATATGTGGACCCCTGACACCATTGCCAAGCTGCAACATTCCACTCGAATCGGAGCTGAGAAGGGTTATCAGACTTATAAAGAGTACGCCAACATCATTAATGATCAAACTAAGCGCCAAATGACTTTGCGTGGATTGTTTGAATTTAAGATAGAGCCCTCTAAAGCAATCCCCTTAGATGAGGTGGAGTCTGCTAAAGAAATCGTCAAACGTTTTGCTACGGGCGCGATGTCTTTGGGCTCGATTTCAACTGAAGCTCATGCAACCTTAGCCATTGCCATGAATCGTATTGGTGGCAAATCTAATACGGGTGAAGGCGGTGAAGATCCCAACCGTTACATTAATGAGCTTAAAGGTATTCCTATTCAGCGCGGTGAAACCTTGGCAAGTATTTTGGGCGATGACGTAGTTCAAGCGCATATTCCTTTGCAAGATGGCGACTCACTGCGCTCTAAGATTAAGCAGGTTGCTTCTGGTCGATTTGGTGTGACTACTCAATATTTGCGCTCTGCTGATCAGATTCAGATCAAGATGGCCCAAGGTGCCAAGCCTGGTGAAGGCGGTCAATTGCCTGGCGGCAAGGTTTCCGATTACATTGGTAAGTTACGCTTCTCAGTGCCAGGTGTTGGCTTGATTTCTCCTCCACCACACCATGACATTTACTCGATTGAAGATATTGCTCAATTGATTCATGACTTAAAGAATGTGAACCCAGTTGCAGATGTATCTGTGAAATTAGTTTCTGAGGTGGGTGTGGGAACCATTGCTGCTGGTGTGGCTAAAGCGAAAGCAGATCACGTGGTGATTGCTGGGCATGACGGTGGTACTGGCGCATCACCACTTTCTTCAATTAAGCATGCCGGCTCTCCGTGGGAACTGGGCTTGGCTGAAACACAGCAAACGCTGGTTCTCAATGGTTTGCGCAGCCGTATTCGTGTTCAGGCCGATGGTCAAATGAAAACCGGTCGCGATGTAGTGATTGGTGCTTTGTTAGGTGCTGATGAATTTGGTTTTGCAACGGCGCCATTGGTAGTTGAAGGTTGCATCATGATGCGTAAGTGCCATTTAAATACTTGCCCTGTCGGAGTTGCTACTCAAGACCCTGAGTTGCGTAAGAAGTTTTCTGGTAAGCCAGAGCATGTTGTGAACTTCTTCTTCTTTATTGCAGAAGAGGTACGTGAAATTATGGCGCAATTGGGGATTCGTAAGTTCGATGACTTAATCGGTCGCGTTGATCTCTTGGATACTCGTAAGGGAATCGAGAACTGGAAGGTTCATGGTTTGGATTTCAGCAAGATCTTTGCTGCCCCACAAGTGGCAAGCGATGTTCCGCGCTACCAAGTTCTCACACAAGACCATGGTTTGGCTAGCGCCCTTGACAATATTTTGATCGAAAAGAGTGAACCTGCCCTAGAGCGTGGCGAGAAAGTATCTTTCATTGTTCCGGTTAAGAATGTAAACCGTACAGTAGGCGCCATGCTTTCTGGTGAAGTAGCTCAACGATACGGCCATGCGGGCTTGCCTGATGACACAATTCATATTCAATTAAATGGTACTGCTGGACAAAGCTTTGCAGCTTTTCTGGCTCGTGGCATCACCTTGGATTTAGTTGGTGATGGTAATGACTATGTTGGTAAAGGTTTGTCAGGTGGACGCGTGATTGTACGTGCTCCACATGAGTTCCGCGGCGACACTGCTCAGAACATCATTGTTGGTAATACCGTTCTTTACGGTGCAATTGGAGGCGAGGCGTTCTTTAATGGTGTTGCTGGTGAGCGTTTTGCAGTTCGTAACTCTGGTGCGACAACTGTCGTCGAAGGTACCGGTGATCATGGTTGTGAATACATGACTGGTGGTACTGTCGTGGTCTTGGGCGCAACTGGCCGTAACTTCGCAGCGGGTATGAGCGGTGGTATTGCCTACGTGTATGACGAAGATGGCCTCTTCGATAAGCGTTGCAATACCAGTATGGCTACTTTGGAAAAAGTGTTGCCTTGTGCCGATCAAATTGCCAAGATGCCAAAGTCTGAGTGGCATGCACCTGTCGACGTAAAAGATGGCGGCGAACGTTTAACGGATGAGCAAATTTTGAAGGGCTTGGTTGAGCGCCATTTCCGTCACACTGGTTCTGAGCGTGCAAAAGCACTCTTGGCTGATTGGGAAAATGCCCGTGCTCGCTTTGTAAAAGTTCTCCCAACTGAGTACAAACGTGCTTTAGGTGAGTTGTGGGAAAAAGCGCAAGACAAAACTGTAACTGCGTAATTTGCTAATAAGTTGCTTAATTTATAAAGATATTAAGAAAAGATACTGAGGATTCGATATGGGTAAGGTCACTGGATTTATGGAGTTTGAGCGCGTAGATGAAACTTACGAAGCTCCCATTAAGCGCCTCCATCATTACAAAGAGTTCGTTGCTGCATTGACGGATGATGAAGCAAAAGTGCAGGGTGCACGCTGCATGGACTGCGGCATTCCGTTTTGTAATAACGGTTGTCCAGTCAACAATATTATTCCTGACTTTAATGACCTTGTTTTTCATAGTGACTGGAAAAATGCACTAGATGTTTTGCAATCAACCAATAACTTTCCAGAATTCACTGGACGTATTTGCCCCGCACCTTGTGAAGCTGCTTGTACATTAGGTATTAATAGCGAGGCGGTTGGCATTAAGTCTATTGAGCATGCCATTATTGATAAGGGTTGGGAAAGTGGTTGGGTTAAGCCGCAACCATCCAAGACTAAGACTGGTAAAAAAGTAGCCGTGGTTGGCGGCGGACCTGCCGGCATGGCAACTGCGCAGCAATTAGCGCGCGTCGGCCATGACGTCACCGTGTTTGAAAAGAATGACCGGATTGGTGGATTGCTTCGTTATGGTATTCCTGATTTCAAAATGGAAAAGTGGTTGATTGATCGTCGCGTTGAGCAGATGCAAGCCGAAGGGGTGAAATTTGAAACAGGTGTTTTTGTTGGTAAAGAAGCCATTGGCGCTGAAGTAAAAAACTATTCAACAAAAACAGTCTCACCTGAACAGTTAATCAAAGATTTTGACGCGGTAGTGATTACTGGTGGCGCGGAGCAGCCACGGGATCTACCTGTGCCAGGTCGTGAGTTAGCTGGCGTTCATTACGCCTTGGAATTTTTGATTCCTCAAAATAAAGAGAATGCGGGTGACTTCAAAAATGAAATCCGCGCTACCGATAAGCATGTTGTAGTGATTGGTGGAGGTGATACTGGTTCAGATTGCGTGGGAACTTCTAATCGGCATGGCGCTAGTCAGGTAACGCAATTTGAATTGCTGCCCCAACCACCAGAAACAGAAAACAAACCTTTAGTGTGGCCTTATTGGCCGACTAAATTACGCACTTCCTCGTCGCATGATGAGGGGTGTGATCGTGACTGGGCGGTAGGAACAAAGCGTTTTGAGGGTAAAAATGGCAAAGTGGAAAAGCTTATTGGCGTTCGTTTGGAGTGGAAAGACGGCAAGATGTCAGAAGTGCCAAACTCCGAATTTGAAATTAAGGCTGACTTGGTGCTGTTAGCCATGGGATTTGTTTCACCAGCCCTACAAGTGCTAGATGCTTTTGGGGTGGAAAAAGATGCTAGAGGTAATGCAAAAGCCACCGTTGAGGGTCAAAAAGCCTATCAAACCAATGTTTCTAAGGTATTTGCGGCCGGTGATATGCGTCGCGGTCAATCCCTAGTGGTGTGGGCCATTCGTGAAGGGCGCCAGTGCGCTCAGGCAGTAGATGAGTATTTAATGGGCTCTTCTGTATTGCCTCGTTGATCAGCCACCATTCTTGTTCTTCATTAAAAAAATCAGCATAATTTACGCATTATGAAACCCCTTAAAGTCCCTACGAAAGAAAAGTGTGCCGTAATTTGCCTATTGGCCTTGTTGCAGTGGGGATGAGGATTGCTAACTTCCTAGGACCTCATAGACATGGGTGGCTTCGAATATCTTTTTTGGACTCTATTCAGTATGGATTGGGTTTTACAGGCGGGCGATAATGTCTAGGATATGAACAAAAGCCCGTCAAATCCTTCAAGTGCAAATACCCCAGCTGCAGGAGATGTTGTCGTTGCAGTGAAGGATGTCAACTTTTCCTACGCACCAGGGGAACGCCAAATTTTGTCGGGGCTCAATATGGAGTTCCGTCGGGGCCAAGTAGTAGCTGTTATGGGTAGTTCGGGTTGTGGCAAGACCACTATTCTCAGATTAATTGGTGGGCAATTTAGTGCGCAGTCTGGCCAGGTACTTTTTGAAGGCTGTGATGTTGGCAAGATGAATAATTCTGAGCTTATGACTGCACGCCGTCGGATGGGAATGCTTTTTCAGTTTGGCGCTCTCTTTACAGATTTAAGTGTTTTTGAAAATGTCGCCTTTCCTTTGCGTGAGCATACGGATTTAAGTGAAGAACTCTTGCGCTTATTAGTGCTCATGAAACTCAATGCAGTTGGCCTTAGGGGCGCGCGCGATTTAATGCCTTCCCAAATCTCTGGCGGAATGGCGAGACGGGTTGCTTTGGCTCGCGCTATTGCTTTAGATCCTCCGCTCATTATGTACGACGAGCCATTTGCTGGCTTAGATCCCATCTCTTTGGGTATTACTGCGCGCTTAATACGAGATCTCAACAATGCTTTAGGGGCAACTAGCTTATTGGTCACCCACGATGTAGAGGAGACTTTTGAAATCGCAGATTATGTATATTTCATTGCTAATGGGCGCATTGGGGCGGAAGGCACCCCCGCAGAACTCAGTTGCTCTACAGATCCCTTTGTGCGCCAATTTTTAGATGCGGCGCCAGATGGCCCTGTGCCATTTCATTACCCCGGTGAAAGTTTGACAGAAGATTTTGGGGTGAGAATCCTATGAGCGTACTTCATAAATCCCTCGATTTACTTCTCAATTTTTTCGGCGATCTTGGATTTTTTGTGCGCCGTAACCTAACAAGTCTTGGGCTTGCAACGCGGATGTTTATTGCAGTCATTTTGCGTTCTGGCTTCTTATTAAAAAGACCCCGTTTAGTATCTGATCAAATTCTGTTTGTAGGTAATCATTCATTTGTCATTATTGCCGTATCAGGTTTATTCGTCGGATTTGTATTGGGTTTACAGGGCTACTACACTTTGAATCGTTATGGCTCAGAGCAAGCATTAGGTTTATTGGTGGCACTTTCTTTAACCCGTGAGCTTGGACCTGTGATTACTGCCTTGTTATTTGCTGGTCGTGCAGGAACATCTTTAACTGCTGAAATCGGTTTAATGAAAGCAGGCGAACAACTTAGCGCCATGGAAATGATGGCAGTCGATCCCTTAAGCCGCGTGATTGCCCCCCGTCTTTGGGCCGGCATTATTGCAATGCCCATTTTGGCTACCATCTTTACTGCGGTGGGTGTTATGGGCGGCTACTTTGTGGGCGTGCCTTTGATTGGGGTTGATTCTGGGGCATTTTGGTCACAGATGCAGGGCGGTGTTGATCTGTTTTCTGATATTGGCAATGGCTTAATTAAAAGCATGGTATTTGGGGTGGCAGTGACATTTATCGCTCTTTATCAAGGATATGAAGCGAAACCTACGCCAGAAGGTGTGTCACAAGCGACTACCCGTACAGTGGTGATCTCTTCTTTATCAGTTTTAGCATTGGATTTCTTGCTAACTGCAATGATGTTCTCGAATTAGAAAGATTAAACTGGAACTCTTATGAGAAAAAGTGCAATTGATATCTGGGTAGGAATTTTTGTAGCCATTGGCTTATTGGCAGCTCTATTTTTAGCGCTCAAGGTAGGTAATATGAACGCGGTTTCATTTGCTCCTACTTATAAAATTTCTGCCCGGTTTGACAATATCGGTGGATTAAAGCCGCGCGCTCCTGTCAAGAGTGCAGGTGTGGTGGTGGGGCGCATCGCCAACATTTCCTTTGATGACAAAACATACCAGGCTACAGTGGTGATGACCATCGATGAAATATATAAATTTCCTAAAGACTCATCAGCCAAGATTTTGACCTCTGGTTTATTGGGTGAGCAGTACATTGGCCTAGAGGCTGGCGGCTCTGACGATATGTTAGTTGCTGGCCAAAAGATTACACAAACCCAATCAGCCATCGTTTTAGAAAACTTAATTAGCCAATTCTTGTACAACAAGGCAGCAGATAGTGGGCAGGATAAGGGCGCTGTAAAATGATTTTATGGATGGCCAAGCTTAAGCAGCTATTGATAGTAGGCTTAGCCACTTTAGTCTTGGGGTGCGCATCTATTCCTGCTGGTGTTGAGCCATCCCCCCATGATCCTTGGGAACCATTTAATCGTTCGGTCTTTGAGTTTAACGAAGGCTTAGATGCCTATTTATTAAAGCCTGTGGTGGCTGGCTACCGCTTTATTTTGCCGGAGTTTGTGCGTGATGGCATCTATAACTTCTTTAGCAACTACAACGATATCTATACCGCCTTACAAAATTTATTACAAGGCAAGCCAGACTATGCTTTTAATGACTTTATGCGAGTAGTAGTCAATACTACATTTGGATTGGGCGGCTTAATCGATATGGCTACGCCTGGTGGCTTACCTAAGCATAAAGAGGATTGGGGCCAAACATTTGGTGTTTGGGGCATTCCATCTGGTCCTTATGTAGTACTGCCTTTTTTTGGCCCAAGTAATGTACGGGATACCTTTGGAACGGTAGCAGATATAGAGTCAGATTATCTGTTTAGCTATGTAAAAGATATAGGGCTACGCAATAGTATTACTGGTTTACGGGTCGTTAATGCGCGAAATACCTATTTTGAGGCTGGTGATTTAATCGATGGCGCCGCAATTGATAAATATAGCTTTATGCGTGATGCCTATATCCAAAGAAGGGAATATCAGATTAACGAGGGGCGTGAAGATAGAGAGCCCCTAATGCCCGTTTACGAAAATCCTTACGAGTAAATCGCCAAGGCGTGTAGCAGTTTGCTTAAAAGGCTAAAATTAGCCTCTATGAATACGCTGGAACACACACTGCTTGAGGATCTATGAAAAGCTGCAAAATGATTAAAAAATGCTTTGCCATAGGCTTAATTGGCCTATTTGTTGCAATTGGCGCCGCAAGTGCACAAGCCCCTGATCAATCGACTCCTGACGGCTTAATTAAGACAGTGGTCTCTGATGTGATGGCCTCTGTAAAGTCCGATCCTGAAATTCAAAAAGGCAATATTCCTCGCATTGTGGAATTGGTGGATAAAAAAATTGTCCCCTACACCGATATGCGTCGTACTACAGAAATGGCAATGGGCCCTAATTGGAAAAAGGCTAGTCCAGAACAGCAGGCTCAATTAATAGCTGAATTTAAGACCCTATTGATTCGGACCTACTCTGGTGCCTTGAGTCAGTTGCGTGATCAAACAGTGCAATTTAAGCCATTAAGAGCGGCGCCCGATGACAAAGAAGTGGTTGTGAAGACGGTGGTACTTGGGCGTGGTGACCCCGTTCCTCTAGATTACCGCTTAGAAAACACCCCTACCGGCTGGAAAGTCTATGACATGAATATCATGGGCGTTTGGTTAGTTGAGGCCTATCGCAATCAGTTTGCTAATCAGATTAGCCAGAATGGCATTGATGGCTTGGTGAAATTTTTACAAGAGCGCAACAAGCAACTTGCCACTGCAAAACCTGCTAATTAAGAACAAGAACGCAAGAACTATGTCCTTTTTATTGCCTGCCTCAGTTACTCAAGACAATGTGTTGCAGTTAGAAAAAGAGGGTTTAATCAATTCTGTAAACCTCAGAACCGTAGACTGTTCGGGTTTAAAAGATTTTGACTCTACAGTACTCACAGTTTTGCTCGCGTGGCAGAAAAAATTACAGATAGATGGCCACCAGTTGACCATCGCTCATGCACCAGAAAAATTAAAAGTGTTAGCCAGTGTCTACGGCGTTTCTGCTTTGCTAGGTTTGTCATAGCATGCACGCTGCTATATCGATTAAGAACATTTCGAAAAATTACGGAGCACTTCAAGCGCTAGACGATATTTCTTTATCGATTGAGCCAGGCGAATTTTTTGGGTTGCTTGGTCCAAACGGGGCTGGTAAGACCACCTTAATTTCCATATTAGCTGGATTAGTTAGAGCTGACCATGGGCATGCCTCTATTATGGGCGCCGATGTGCAAAGTCATTTTCGTGAAGCGCGTCGTATGTTGGGAGTCGTTCCGCAAGAATTGGTATTTGATCCTTTCTTCACTGTTCGCGAAACTTTGCAATTTCAGTCGGGCTACTTTGGAATTCGGAACAACGATGCTTGGGTAAATGAGATCATAGCTCATCTAGACCTTGCAGGTAAGGCCGATAGTAATATGCGATCGTTGTCTGGTGGAATGAAGCGACGGGTTTTAGTGGCACAAGCATTAGTGCATAGACCGCCAGTCATTATTTTGGATGAACCCACTGCTGGAGTAGATGTAGAGTTGCGTCAATCTTTGTGGCAATTTATTAGTCGTTTGAATCAAGATGGACACACCATTGTGCTAACTACTCACTACCTTGAAGAGGCGCAGGCATTATGTCAACGCATTGCGATGCTCAAGCAAGGAAAAATTGTCGCATTAGACAGTACTGAAAATCTCTTAAGGCAGCATGGCTCCATTAAAAAAAATGGTGAAGCTAAGGTGGATTTAGAAGATGTGTTTGTAAATATTATGTCGGGCAATGCACTGTGAGAAATACGGTTAATAAGCCCTTACTCGTGTATGGCAGTGGCTTTCCAACTCTGCTGCATAAAGAAATTAAGCGTTTTTATAAGGTAGGATTTCAAACGGTTGCCGCCCCAGTGTTAACGGCCATTTTGTATTTAATGATTTTTGGGCATGTCCTAGAGGGCAAAGAAATATATGGCCGCTTAAGCTATACAGCTTTTTTAATCCCTGGTCTAGTGATGATGAGCGTCTTGCAAAATGCCTTTGCTAATACCTCTTCCTCATTAATTCAGTCAAAAGTCACTGGTAATTTGGTATTTGTCTTGTTGGCGCCTTTTAGTCACTTGGAGTTTTATACTGCCTATGTATTGGCAGCCGTGTTTCGTGGAGTAGTAGTGGGTATGGGTGTTTTGGTATTTACAGCTTGGTATGCGCCACCCGCCTTTGAATACCCCCTTTGGATTTTGAGCTTTGCCTTTTTAGGTGCAGCTATCTTGGGAAGTATGGGCTTGATTGCTGGTATCTGGGCAGATAAATATGATCAGTTAGCTGCTTTTCAGAATTTCATCATCATGCCCGCCACCATGCTATCTGGCGTATTCTATTCCATTCATTCCTTACCAGTGGCATGGCAAACAGTTTCTCATTTCAATCCTTTCTTTTACATGATTGATGGATTTCGTTATGGATTTTTTGGGGTATCTGATATGTCCCCTTGGACTAGCTTGGGGATCGTGACATGTTTTTTTGTACTAGTTTCTGTGGTCGCATTGCGCTTACTACAAAAAGGCTATAAGTTAAGAAACTAGTTACCTATATAGTTATACCCCAATTCTGTATTGAAGCATTCTTTATAAAATAGAAATTAGGAGATCGTGATGTTGCCAACCCCTCAACAAATTGAAGGCTATATCGAGCAAGGCATTGCCTGCACCTATCTTAAAGTAGAGGGCGATGGACAGCATTTTTTTGCTACTATTGTGAGCCCTGAGTTTGAGGGTAAGCGCTTAATCCAGCGGCATCAATTGGTATACAGCGCTATGGGCGATCGGATGAAGGCTGAAGTGCATGCTTTATCAATTAAAGCGTTTACTCCACAAGAGTATGCACAAAATACCAATTCGTAAGAATAAAAAATAGATAAACCTTAGACACAACTGTAGATACATCGCATTTAATTGGAATTGATTCATGGATAAATTACGAATGGTAGGTGGTACACCACTAAAAGGTGAGGTGCTGATTGCTGGCGCTAAGAACGCTGCGCTGCCAATTCTTTGTGCTTGCTTATTAAGCGATCAGCCCATCACCTTGCGTAATGTTCCGGATTTGCAAGATGTGCGGACAATGCTCAAGCTTTTACAAGAAATTGGCGTGGTAGTAAGTTTTCCTGATGCCAATGATCGCCACCATTTAGTGCTTAATGCGGCCCATATTAAAAGTTCAGAAGCCACCTATGAGATGGTGAAAACCATGCGCGCTTCTATTTTGGTTCTTGGCCCATTACTAGCCAGAATGCATAGTGCCAAAGTCTCTTTACCAGGCGGATGTGCGATTGGTGCTCGGCCAGTAGACCAGCACATCAAAGGTTTAAAAGCCATGGGTGCTACGATCAAGATTAAGAGCGGCTATATTCAAGCAACCACAAAATCCCCTACCGGTCGTTTGCAAGGCGCATCAATCCTCACAGACATGATTACGGTGACGGGTACCGAGAACTTATTAATGGCAGCCACCTTGGCTAGTGGTACGACTATTTTAGAAAACGCTGCGCGCGAGCCAGAAGTGGGCGACCTAGCAGAACTTCTAGTCAAAATGGGCGCCAAGATTACCGGTATCGGTAGTGACCGTTTAGTGATTGAGGGCGTAGAAAAGCTTCACAGCGCTGATCACTCCGTTATCGCTGACCGGATTGAAGCAGGTACATTCTTATGTGCTGTGGCCGCTGCTGGCGGAGAGATCTTGGTGAAGGACTGTCGCCCTGATACCTTGGATGCCGTTATCGTAAAACTAAAAGAAGTCGGCCTAGAAATGGAAGTAGGACCTGATTGGATTAGAGCTAGCATGAAGGGTAGGCCAAAGGCGGTGAGTTTTCGTACTTCTGAGTATCCGGCCTTCCCAACCGATATGCAGGCGCAATTAATGGCCGTCAATGCCATTGCTAGCGGTAACTCTACCATTACAGAAACTATCTTTGAGAACCGTTTCATGCACGTCCAAGAATTAAACCGCCTTGGCGCTGATATCGCCATTGAGGGTAATACCGCGATTGCACAGGGCGTGGAGAAGCTTTCTGGGGCGATTGTGATGGCTACCGACCTTCGAGCATCAGCTAGTTTGGTGATTGCTGGCTTGGCTGCCCAAGGGGAGACTCAGGTTGATCGGATTTATCACTTAGACCGCGGGTATGACCGCATGGAACAAAAGTTGACCCTATTGGGAGCCAACATTGCCCGAATCAAGTAAGCCTAGTAGATAATTGGTCTGATGAAGTTAACTCTAGCCCTCTCAAAGGGGCGTATCTTCGAAGAAACGGCACAGATCTTATCTAAGATCGGTATTGTGCCGCTCGAAGATCCTGAAAAGTCACGAAAACTGATTATTGAAACTTCCAATCCAGATGTCCGCTTAATTATTGTTCGTGCCTCTGATGTGCCTACTTATGTGCAATTTGGCGGTGCTGATTTTGGGGTGGCTGGCTTGGATGTTTTAATGGAAAACGGCACTGATGGTCTTTATGTGCCTTTTGATTTGGATATCGCCAAATGCCGCATGTCTGTTGCAGTAAAAGAAGGCTTTGATTACGCCACAGCAGTAAAGCAGGGTTCTCGCTTACAAGTTGCCACAAAATACGTTAATTGCGCACGCGATCACTTTGCAAACAAAGGTGTGCACATTGATACGATTCATCTCTATGGTTCGATGGAGTTAGCCCCATTAGTGGGTTTGGCAGATGCGATCGTCGATTTGGTTTCTACTGGTAATACCTTGCGTGCCAATGGCTTGGTTGAAGTAGAGTCTATTGCCGACATTAGTGCCCGTTTAATAGTCAATCAAGCCTCGTATAAGCGTAAGCGTGCTCAGTTGCAGCCATTCTTTGAGTTGCTCAAGTAATCAAGAAAAGACGAATTCGAATGTCTTCTCTACAAATTAAAATCAAGCGCCTCAATAGCAAAGATGCGGGGTTTAAAGAAATCCTCTTATCTAGCCTTTCTTTGCCGATGGCAGATGATGAGGCGATTGATGCTGCAGTAGTAAAAATTCTGGCGCAAGTCAAAAGTGAGGGTGATGCCGCTGTACTCTCCTTTACAAAGCAGTTTGATCGCTTAAATGTAGCTAGCGTCAGCGAGCTAGAGATTTCTCTTCAAGAGCTCGAGAGGGCCTATCAAGGTTTATCGACAGAGCAAAAAAATGCTCTGGATATTGCTGCACAAAGAATACGTGCGTATCACGAGAAGCAAAAGATTGAGGCTGGTTGCCACTCTTGGGAATATCAAGAAGCTGATGGCACACGTTTAGGTCAAAAAGTCACAGCCTTAGATCGTGTGGGAATTTATGTTCCTGGTGGCAAAGCGGCCTATCCCTCGTCTGTCTTAATGAACGCAATCCCTGCAAAGGTTGCTGGTGTGAAAGAAGTCATCATGGTGGTGCCTACGCCTGATGGAGTACGTAATCCTTTGGTTCTTGCTGCCGCATGGCTGGCAGGAGTTGACCGGGTCTTTACGATTGGCGGTGCGCAAGCCGTTGGTGCCTTAGCCTACGGCACAAATACCATTCCATCAGTCGACAAAATTGTTGGTCCTGGTAATGCGTATGTAGCAGCGGCTAAACGCAGGGTATTTGGAATTGTTGGCATCGATATGATTGCTGGCCCTTCAGAAATTTTGGTTCTTTGTGATGGTTCTAGCAACCCAGATTGGGTTGCGATGGATTTGTTCTCTCAAGCAGAGCACGATGAGTTGGCTCAGTCCATTTTGCTTTGCCAGAATGAGCAATTTATCGAACAAGTGCAAGCTAGTATTAGCAAGCTGCTGCCAGAGATGCCTAGAAAGAAAGTGATTGAGGCATCACTTACCAATCGCGCGTTATTGATTCAGGTAAAAGATATGGGCGAGGCTTGTGAGATTGCTAATGCGATTGCTGCTGAGCATTTAGAAATTTGTGCTACTGACGCGCGCAAGTGGGCCGAGTTAATTCGTCATGCGGGCGCTATTTTTATGGGTAACTACACCAGTGAGTCTCTGGGTGATTATTGCGCAGGCCCAAATCACGTCTTACCAACAGCGCGGACTGCGCGTTTTTCTTCGCCCTTAGGTGTGTATGACTTTATCAAGCGCTCGAGCATGATTGAAGTGAGTGAAGCGGGTGCTAAAACCTTAGGCGCTGTAGCTAGCACCTTAGCGCATGGTGAGGGATTGCAAGCCCATGCCCGCGCAGCTGAGATGCGACTCAAGAAATAATTAAAACGCCGCTAAGATTTCTTTAAGTGCGGCCAGCAATTCATCGCTTTGTGCATCTGTGCCAATGGTGATGCGTAGATATTCCTCAATAAGTGCTGATTTGAAATGACGCACGATAATGCCGCGATCCCGCAAGGCTTGATATAACTTTGCACCTGCATGTTTTGGATGGCGTGTAAAAATAAAATTGGCTGTTGACGGCAAAGTATCAAATCCCATTGAGGCCAGCTCTTTTACAAGACGCTCACGAGTTTGAATTACCTTTTTCGCCGTAGATTCCAAATGGGCTTGATCTTGTATTGAGGCAATCGCCCCAGCTTGGGCTAAGCGTCCAAGCGGGTAGGAGTTAAAGCTGTTCTTTACTCGTTCTAGGCCCTCGATCAGTGAGGGATGTCCCACTGCAAAACCAACGCGAAGGCCGGCCAGTGCCCTCGATTTAGAGAGGGTGTGGACCACTAGAAGATTTTCTGGGCAAGCACTTCCGCGAAGAAGTGGAATGCAGGACTCAGTTCCATAGTCCACATACGCCTCATCAATCACCACTACTGAATCAATATTAGTTTTTAGTAAGGCTTCAATCTGGCTACGAGCGATAGATCTGCCGGTAGGCGCATTGGGATTGGGGAAAATGATCCCGCCATTGGGGGTTTTAAAGTCATTCACCTGGATCTCAAAATTTGACCCGAGCGGGATGGTTTTGTAGTCAATTCCAAATAACTTGCAGTACACAGGATAAAAGCTATAGGTAATATCCGGAAATTGAACTGGCTTGGCTTGTTTAAGGAGGCCTAAAAAGACGTGGGCTAGGACCTCGTCGGAACCATTTCCTAAAAACACCTGTTTTGGGTCTAGGCCGTGCAAATTGGCAATGGCTTTTTTAAGGAACACTCCTTCGGGGTCTGGATAGAGCCTTAAATCATCATTATTTTGCTGGCTAATGGCTGCTAGCGCCTTGGGCGATGGGCCGTAAGGGCTTTCATTGGTATTGAGTTTGACCAGCCGAGCCATTTGCGGCTGCTCCCCAGGAACGTAAGGGGTGAGGGTCTGAACAACGGGGCTCCAAAAGCGGCTCATGGGGTACTTTGGTCAAAAATCAGCAAAAAGTAAAATAAACGCAGACAAGCAAGCATAGTGAAATCAATCCAGCCAAGCAAACTCAGTATTTATATCGGCACTAGGGATGATATTATGAAACTTGGATCAACCCTTCGCCTCGCGGCGCAATGAAGCATGCGGCAAGCCGACGTAACCCGAAACACTTCGGAAACTAAAATTCAAATTACCATCAATTTAGATGGCACAGGTAAGGCTGAGCTTGCCACAGGCGTTCCCTTCTTAGATCATATGCTTGATCAAATTGCCCGACACGGCATGATCGACTTAAAAGTAGTTGCCAACGGGGATACCCATATTGACGATCACCATACCGTTGAAGACGTGGGCATTACCTTGGGTCAAGCATTTGCCAAGGCAGTGGGCGCTAAAGCGGGCATTACCCGCTATGGCCACTCCTATGTGCCGTTAGACGAAACCCTATCGCGTGTCGTGATCGACTTTTCTGGCCGTCCAGGTTTGGAATTTAACGTACCCTTCACCCGAGCACGGGTAGGTGATTTTGATGTGGATCTGAGTATCGAGTTCTTCCGCGGCTTTGTAAACCATGCTGGCGTAACGTTACATATCGATAATTTAAGAGGCATTAATGCCCACCATCAGATTGAAACGGTGTTCAAGGCCTTTGGCCGTGCTTTGCGCATGGCTTTGGAAATTGACCCGCGTGCATCTGGTGTTGTTCCTTCTACTAAGGGCAGCCTCTAATCTAAAAACTGCTATTACTCAGTTCAAGACTGCCAAAGAAATCCAGAAAACATAGGTACATAGGTAAACAGTTGGCGCAAACAATTGCGATCGTAGATTACGGAATGGGTAACCTGCGTTCCGTCTATCAAGCTTTTCATCATGTTGCGCCTGATGCCAATGTAGTAATTGCACACACCCCAGAAGAAATCATTTGCGCGGAGCGCGTGGTACTTCCAGGTCAGGGCGCTATGCCCGATTGCATGAAGCACCTAGAAGAGTCGGGGCTACTTACAGCATTGCTAGATGCTGCAAAAAACAAGCCGCTCTTGGGGGTTTGTGTGGGCGAACAAATGCTATTTGATCAAAGTGCTGAAGTACGCTCTGATGCTCAATCACAGTGGACCTCTTGCTTGGGTTTAATCCCGGGTGAAGTAAGGCGTTTTGAGTTGGCTGGCAAATTACAGCCAGACGGCTCTGCTTACAAAGTTCCTCATATGGGTTGGAACCAAGTACGCCAAGATCAAGGGCACCCACTTTGGTACGGGATACCTGATTTAACTAGCTTTTACTTTGTGCATAGCTACTACGTGGTTCCACAGCGCAAGGAGGATATTACGGGCTCTACTGAGTATGGCGGCTGGTTTACCTCTGCTGTTGCAAGGGATAATATTTTTGCGACACAATTTCATCCAGAAAAAAGTGCAGAATATGGTTTACAGCTTTACAAAAACTTTGTTTCTTGGCAACCTTAATCACTCTCTAATGTACTGCTATGCTGCTGATTCCTGCGATTGACTTAAAAGACGGCCACTGTGTTCGACTAGAGCAAGGTGATATGAATAGAGCTACGGTTTTTTCTGAGGACCCTGGTGCAATGGCGGCGCACTGGATAAGCAAGGGTGCGCGTCGATTGCACTTGGTGGATCTGAATGGTGCATTTGCTGGCAAGCTCAAAAATGAATCCGCGATCAAAGCCATTCTGAAAGCCGTTGGTGATGAGATCCCTGTTCAGCTTGGCGGGGGCATCCGTGATTTAGATACGATCGAGCGATTACTGGATGATGGTATTAGCACAGTCATTATTGGTACTGCTGCGGTAAAGAGTCCCGGGTTTGTGCAAGATGCTTGTACCGCATTTCCGGGACATATCATGGTGGGTTTGGATGCTCGTGATGGCAAGGTGGCAACCGATGGCTGGAGCAAGATTACTGGCCATGAAGTGATTGACCTCGCCCAGAAATTTGAAGACTGGGGGGTTGAGGCCATTATCTATACCGACATTGGACGCGATGGCATGCTCAAGGGCGTCAATATGGAGGCGACGATTAAGCTAGCGCAGGCTATCCGCATTCCGGTGATTGCTAGTGGTGGTTTATCTAGTAATCAAGATATTAAGGCCCTGTGTGAAGCAGAGGCTGAAGGCATTATGGGTGTGATTGCAGGGCGCTCCATTTATGCTGGTGATCTTGATCTGACTGCTGCGCAACAGTATGCCGATGAGCTGACTTTGAAGTACGCCCAGAAATTTATTTAATGCTAGTTCGAGTCTTAATCGCATGCTAACTAAACGAATTATTCCTTGCCTTGACGTCACAGCAGGGCGCGTTGTTAAAGGCGTGAATTTTGTGGGTTTACGTGATGCGGGCGATCCAGTAGAGATTGCCAAGCGCTATGACACACAAGGCGCCGATGAATTAACTTTTCTAGATATCACCGCTACCTCGGATGGCCGCGATCTCATTTTGCACATCATTGAAGATGTGGCTTCCCAAGTATTTATTCCTTTAACAGTTGGTGGTGGAGTTCGTGCAGTTGCTGATGTGCGGCGTTTGCTCAATGCTGGCGCAGATAAAGTCAGCATGAACTCCTCTGCTGTTGCTAATCCAGACTTGGTATCTGATGCTAGTGCTTATTATGGTTCTCAGTGCATCGTAGTTGCGATAGATGCAAAAAAGACTGAAGCGGGCAATTGGGAGGTATTTACCCATGGCGGCAGAACTGCGACTGGCATGGATGTGGTGACTTGGGCATCTGAAGTAGCTAAACGTGGTGCCGGTGAAATCCTCCTCACGAGTATGAATCGCGATGGCAGTAAAGATGGTTTTGACTTAGAGTTAACTGCAGCCGTTAGCGATGCAGTGAGTGTTCCGGTGATTGCGTCTGGAGGAGTGGGTAATTTGCAGCACTTAGTGGACGGCATTACCAAAGGCCATGCTGATGCAGTCCTGGCAGCAAGTATTTTTCACTATGGTGAATTTACTGTTGGCCAAGCAAAAGAATATATGGCGAGTCAGGGAATTCCGGTTCGGATTTAAGCGCCCTGCACGCTACTCCAAGGGCGTAGCGCACATTTTCTAGAAATTATTAGGGAAATGAATATTGCAACTGAATCCATCGCTCAAGATGTTTCTTTTGGATCAGTCCTTCATCTGGCAAGAATGTATCAGTTAAGCTCCTATGATGCGTCATATTTAGAGCTTGCAATGCGATATTCAATACCTTTGGCAACCCTAGACAAGGATCTCATTGGCGCTATGAAAAAGGTGGGCGTGTCGCGGTTCACGTTCTAGTTTTCATCATTAGAGGACAACGAAGATTTGCCAATATCGATATCTAGGCTAAAGGGCCATTATTTCTGTCAAAATAAGACAAATGTCAGATAAAACAACAAATACAAACCCAGAAGATGCCGCCCTACTGGAGGCGGTCGCTTGGAATGGGCAAGGCTTGGTTCCTGTTATAACCCAAGAGGCGGTCAGCAAGGATGTTTTGATGATGGCTTGGATGAACCGCGATGCACTTTTGGAAACCTTGCGTCTTGGCGAAGCCGTGTATTGGACCCGCTCACGTCAAAAGCTCTGGCATAAGGGTGAAGAATCAGGCCATATTCAAAAAGTGAAAGAAATCCGCCTCGATTGCGATGGCGACACAATTTTGCTCATAGTTGATCAAAAAGACGGTATTGCTTGCCATACTGGTGAACATAGTTGCTTCTTTCAGGAGTGGGATCCAATCAGTTCAAATTGGCGAAAAATCAGCAAGATCTGACATCAATCTTTAGTTTTTAAGGTTTTCTTTACACCCCGTTATGATTTAGAATGATATATACTTTGATATATACCAAGGGGTTCGAATGATGAGTCAAACAGCAAAAGTCTTTATGAACGGGCGGAGTCAGGCCATTCGCTTGCCTGCCGCGTTTCGTTTTGAGGAAAAAGAGGTGTTTATTCGGCGCGACACCAAAACCGGCGATTTAATTTTGTCTAGAAAGCCGGAAAACTGGGATGATTTTTTTCTAGCCTTGAGGGGCGGGGGCGTTCCAGCAGACTTTTTGAGTCCAGAAGATCGAAATCAAGGTACGCAAAATCGCGATCCTTTTGCAGGAATCGATAAATAATGAGGTATATGCTCGATACTAATACGGTTAGTAGTTTCATGAAAGAAAACCCAAAAGTAAGCAAAAGAATCTCAAGCTTGTCTATGGATAAACTATGCTTATCTGTGATTTCTGAAGGTGAGCTTTTGTACGGTTTGGCTAAAAAACCAAATGCTCTCAATCTTCATAGAATAGTTCGAGAGTTTTTAAAGCGAGTTGACGTACTGGTCTGGGACAGCGATGTAGCTGAGTATTACGGTTCCTTAAGGGTGCAATTGGAGCTCTCAGGAAATGTAATGGGATCCCTTGATATGCAAATTGCCGCACATGCTGCACAAGTTGGCGCTGTTCTAGTAACCAATGACCAAGCATTTAAAAAGGTTCATAAATTAAAGATAGAGGACTGGACGATATAGTCTTAGTAGAACGCTTCAATGAATAACATTAAAAATTTAGATTCTGCTTTGGCTCATTTAGCCGATGTGGTGGATCAACGCCGAGATACATTTAAAGCGGGTCAAGCAGACCCTAAGACTTCTTACACGGCTTTGCTCTTTTCCAAGGGTGACGATGGGATTTTGAAGAAGATTGGCGAAGAGGCTACCGAAGCAGTCATGGCTGCCAAGGATGCCCGCAATGCGAATTTAGCCCCTGAGCAACAAAAACTCTTGGTTGGAGAGATGGCTGATCTTTGGTTTCATTGTCTGATTGCCTTATCTCAATTCAATTTGCGCCCAGAAGACGTGATTGCTGAGTTGGATCGTCGTTTGGGAACTTCAGGCATTGAAGAAAAGGCTGCCAGAAAAGCTGCTAGCAAGGAGTAATTGATGTCCCGGGATCCAAATTGCCTGTTTTGCAAGATTTCTGAAGGTTTGATCCCCTCTCAGAAGGTGTACGAGGATGAGGAGTTCTTTGCCTTTAAGGACATTAACCCAGCGGCGCCAGTGCATTTCTTGATCATTCCAAAGAAACATATTCCGATGTTGGAGTCAGTAGAACCCATAGATGCCCCATTGCTAGGTAGAATGATGGCATTAGCACCGCGTCTTGCCAAAGAGCAGGGTTGCCGTCCTGGAAAAGATGGTGGCTTTAGGGTAATGGTAAATAACGGTGCAGATGGTGGGCAGGAGGTTTATCACTTGCACTTGCATGTGATGGGCGGTCCGCGCCCCTGGAAAAAATAGTCCGAGGAGATTGATGATGGGTTCATTTAGTATTTGGCATTGGCTAATTGTTTTGGTCATTATTTTGTTGGTATTTGGTACCAAAAAATTACGTAATATTGGTGCAGACTTAGGTGGTGCTGTGAAGGGCTTTAAAGATGGCATGAAAACGCCTGAGACAAGCGAAGAGTCTAAGGAGCAAATTGTGCAAAGCACAGCAGCGCCAGCAGATAAAACCGTGGATGTGCAAGCCAAAGATATCAATAAGTGATCATAGAAGCGCAGTTAGAAGTGCATGCGGCTTTTAGGCGATTGGTTTAAATGATTGACCTTGGCGTTTCAAAGCTTGCCCTTATTGCGGTAGTTGCTCTGATTGTCGTTGGACCAGAGCGCCTACCCAAGATTGCGCGTATGGCAGGCAATTTATTTGGCCGTGCACAGCGTTATATGGCAGAGGTCAAGTCTGAAGTTAGCCGTCAGATGGACATAGAGGAATTTAAAAAGCTGCGCGAAGAAAGTGCCTCCGTATTTAAGGATGTGCAAAGCAATATTGAAAGTACCGTTCAAGAGGCTGGTGCTAACTTAAGCGATCAAGCCGATCTTTTTGAAAATAATTTGACCAAGTTACCTCTAGATGAAACAGAAGTACTGCGCAAGTCAATGCGTCAAGGCCGCAGTAGTTGGGGTGTCAGGCGAGCAGCTCGGCCAATTTGGTTTAAACGATCAACTGGTATGCGAACGCGGGTACAGTCTGGGGCTGCTCGGATGAAACGCTTTCATCACAGCGCCAATCAATAAACTAAGCAATAAAAGTAAAACAAAGTTCTTAGCCAATGACGCAAAACAATTCTTCAGAAGATTCGGGTTTACAAGAATCTTTTTTATCTCATTTATATGAGTTACGTGATCGCATCATTAAATCTGTGCTTGCCATCATTATTGTATTTGTTAGTCTGGTGTACTGGGCCCCTGATATTTTTCATCTATTTGCTCAACCGCTACTTCAGGCATTGCCTGCTGGTGGCAAGATGATCGTAACGGACGTCACGGGTTCCTTTTTTGTGCCCATGAAAGTTACCATGCTCGTGGCTTTCTTAATTGCACTGCCAGTGGTGATGTATCAAGTATGGGCCTTTATTGCACCAGGGCTTTATTTGCATGAGCGCAAACTCATAGTGCCTTTAGTGGTAAGTAGCTATAGCTTGTTTATCTTTGGCATGGCCTTTGCCTACTTCTTAGTTTTTCCAACGGTGTTTCAGTTTATGGCAAGTTATAACGCCCCATTAGGTGCGGAGATGTCTACAGACATTGATAACTATCTTAGCTTTGCGATGACGACTTTTTTGGCTTTTGGCATTACCTTTGAAGTACCTGTGGTAGTGGTGGTGCTAGTGCGCATGGGTATGGTGCCATTAGCTAAGCTGAGAGAAATTCGTCCTTATGTCATCGTTGGCGCTTTTGTAATTTCTGCTATCGTCACGCCTCCCGATGTGCTCTCGCAATTGCTCCTAGCAATTCCTATGAGCCTACTTTATGAGTTAGGACTTTTAATTGCCCGTTTCTATGTGCCCAAGCCTACAGATGATGAGCCTGATAGCGCTAAAGAGTCTGGTGCTACAGATCCAGCCACTTAAGTTAGCACTTGATCTTGCATGAAGGTAGCGCTAAGCCATTGGGTTACTCGATCGAATCGATAGCGTCTTTGCCGCAGATTTCCTTCTTGATCTAATTCACTTCCGGCAAAGGCTTTGCCAGCAGCCAATAGGGCTCGTCGTTGTTGGGTAGTATCAATCTGAATGAGCTTAGGTAATATTTTGGGTAACTCATGCCGAATATCTACTACTACGCAATGCTCATGCTGTAGTTGACCCATTACGCATAACAGCAACTCAGCTTTACTCAAATTAAATTGGTTTGCAACAATCAGGCGATGACACATCAAGACCCATTCTTGTTCAAGCTTATGTTCAGCATGATTTAAGGCTTGATTGGCATACGTAGCGAGCTTATACCAATCGTTATTCTTAGGCTCAGAAACATTGGCTAAAATTTTGGCAAGAAGTGCTTTGGCTTCAAGTATCCCTTGCTGATGGGCTTGCCATACCCAATAAGAAGCTTGGAGGCCTTTCACCTTCTCCTCAATTTTTTCACGCTTACGCCACAAGTTTGCGCCTTTTCTAAATTGAGCTTGCGCATGCCCGAGATCTGCAGCCCGATCAAAGCAGCCATCACTCTCTGCGGCGTTGTATCCAGAAAATTGTGGACGCCGGTAAAGTTCTCCTAATGCAAACCAAGCATCGCGATGACCATCTTTAGCGGCAAGTTCTAACCAGTAGGCTGCTTTTTTAAGTGAAGCGTTGGATTTGCCTAGTCGCAGCGCATTATTGTTTTCTATTAAAGACGCATCATCAAACTGCGCTAGCTTTAACCCTAAAGTAAATTTAGCCAGTGTTAAGCCTAGTTCAGCAGCTTGCGCTAGGGCAGCTTCATTCTGATCAGTAAGCCAGGTCTGCCATAAAGAAGAGAGCGCTTCATTTTTTGGTTGGAGCTTAATAAGAAGCTCTTTTGCTTTAGCCGTGAAATCAGATTCCATTTCAGAAAGGCTTAGTAAGTATTTTTTAGCGAGCTTTTGAAGTGTTACTAGATCAGTATTGCCAGCTTGATTTGCAATCCATGCTCCAAGCTCAGCTTGAAGATCTTTTTTATCGGGGTTTAGAAGAAATTCAGCGAGTTGCCATTGAGTGGCATGACTAGCAGGAATACTTAATTCAGAGATCTTCCAAAAAGAATTCCAACCAAAGGAAAAGGCAGGAGAATTAAAGGTGTTAGCTAAAGGTACTGCAGATATTTGATTTAATACCTCTAAGAATTCAGGGGAAGGGCTTACTGATTGAGTTATCTCTGTTGCACTTGAAGAGTTTTTACTAAGTGATTGATTTTCAATAGAAAAATAGGATTTCTCTAGCCAAATCAAGGCATTAGCCGGTTGAATGGGTGTTTTAAAGGCTCCAGTAAGGTAAGCAGAGGCTAAATTTTGTTGCGCACAAACATCACCTAGTCGAGCTGATTGGAGGATTTTTAAGAATTCACGGCTTGCCATATGACAATTTTGACATCTACAGCCCTAAAACACCCGTAAAGGATGCCCTTGTTGCCGTGATACAACAAAGAAAGCCAAAAAACTGCCTTTTGACAAGCAAAAAGAACTCCTAAATACCCTTACCCCCAGTCTAGTGGGGCAAAACAAGCAAAATTCATAGGTCCCAGTTTTATTTGGGCATTACTTTCAATTTATGGAGATTTAAAGAATGAAAAAATCGCTATTCGCAATCGCTGCAGTAACAGCATTTGCTGGTGCAGCTCAAGCTCAGTCATCAGTGACTGTTTACGGTATCTTGGA